>WPCK01042013.1_pt1 | contig 35524 bp, 38 predicted proteins | sample 5399851 | NCBI WGS metagenome assembly WPCK01 (sample SAMN12869471, study PRJNA574797) | sludge metagenome | isolation source: wastewater treatment of pH11 | place: China:Beijing | collected 2019-05-20
GGCACGCCGCCAGCGTTCGTCCTGAGCCAGGATCAAACTCTCCAAAGAATTTGATATAGCTCTTGAAAATGACGAAGCTTGCGCTTCAATCAAAACTTGTAAAACTTTTTTTGCCTCATCGTTCAGTTTTCAAAGTTCGTCAGTTAAAATGGTGGGCCTAAGTGGACTCGAACCACCGACCTCACGCTTATCAGGCGTGCGCTCGAACCGGCTGAGCTATAGGCCCATAATAAAAATGGTGCACCCTGAGAGATTCGAACTCCCGGCCTTTAGATTCGTAGTCTAACGCTCTATCCAGCTGAGCTAAGGGTGCATATTGGTGCGGTCGAGAGGACTTGAACCTCCACGGTGTTAACCACCACTAGGCCCTCAACCTAGCGCGTCTACCGATTCCGCCACGACCGCAGCGTTTAAAAGTGTTACGAGGGATAAAAAAATGGTGAGTCATGCAGGGCTCGAACCTGCGACCCTCTGATTAAAAGTCAGATGCTCTACCAACTGAGCTAATGACTCAAATAAAAAGCTGGGCTGGAAGGGATCGAACCTTCGCATGTCGGAATCAAAATCCGATGCCTTACCACTTGGCTACAGCCCAACGTAAATGGCGGTCTCGACGGGATTTGAACCCGCGATCTCCTGCGTGACAGGCAGGCATGTTAACCCCTACACCACGAGACCATATTACGTTTTATTTGAATGGTGGAGGATGACGGGATCGAACCGCCGACCCCCTGCTTGTAAGGCAGGTGCTCTCCCAGCTGAGCTAATCCTCCATATGATGGTGACCCGTACGGGATTCGAACCCGTGTTACCGCCGTGAAAGGGCGGTGTCTTAACCGCTTGACCAACGGGCCGTGTATGATTTCTAAAAAGTAAGTGGCGGAGACGGAGGGATTCGAACCCTCGCACCGGTTTCCCAGCCTACTCCCTTAGCAGGGGAGCCCCTTATAGCCTCTTGGGTACGTCTCCAAAATAAAATGGCTCCGCAAGTAGGATTTGAACCTACGACCTACCGGTTAACAGCCGGTTGCTCTACCACTGAGCTATTGCGGAACGTTGCTTGAATTTATCGAAGTAACGCTTTAAATTGTAACCGCAAACCAGGAACGTGTCAATCACTTTTTTAGAAAAGCTTTAATTTTCCGTGCCGTTTCTCGGCGACTTCTATAAGATAGCACGGGGCAAAACGACCGTCAACACTTTTTCATAAAAAAAGTTGAGCAAAATATAATCATTTTGCTCAACCCCGACTTTCTTCTTCTATATGGCCGTCACTGTTTAGACGGTTCAAGCATCGTCAAACTGATCCGTCCCCGATTTACATCGACTTGTTCAATCCATACGGTGACGATATCACCCACGGCGACGACGTCGAGCGGATGTTTCACATATCGGTTCGACAGCTTCGAGATATGGACGAGTCCGTCTTGCTTCACGCCGATATCAACGAAAGCCCCAAAGTCAATCACGTTTCGGACCGTCCCTTGGAACTCCATCCCGACCTTCAAGTCATCGAGGTCCATGACGTCGGTTCGTAGGAGCGGCTTTTGAATGTCTTCTCGTGGATCACGGCCCGGTTTGGCGAGCGATTTCAAAATGTCTTCCACGGTCGGCAACCCCGCTCCGAGCTTTTCACTCAACTCGCGCGCATCGACGGCTTTTAACCGATCTCTTAATTCCGCCGTACCGACCGCCTGTTTCTTGACCCCGAGCTCTTTCAAGAGCGACAGTGTCAGCTTATAGCTTTCCGGGTGAATCTCTGTCTGGTCGAGCACGTCACTCCCGTTCGTGATGCGTAAGAAGCCGGCCGCTTGCTCATAGGCTTTCGCACCAAGCCGTGGGACTTTTTTGATTTCTTTTCGCGTGTCGAAGCGACCGAATTCATCTCGATACGCTACGATGTTTTTCGCCGTCGTCTTATTTAAGCCCGATACGTACATGAGAAGGGATTCAGAGGCACGGTTCACATCGACCCCGACCATGTTGACGACGCTCTCGACGACGAACTCGAGAGAGTTTTTCAATTTATTTTGGCTGACATCGTGCTGATATTGCCCGACGCCTACCGATTGCGGGTCGACTTTGACGAGCTCTGCCATCGCATCTTGGATCCGTCTCGCGATTGAAACGGCCGATCGCTCCTCGACTTTCAGTTCCGGGAACTCCGTGCGGGCGACTTCAGAAGCCGAGTACACGCTCGCCCCGGCCTCGTTGACGATCGCATAGGCGATCTCACGTTCAGCCGTCTTCAACCAGTTCGCGACGAACTGTTCGGTTTCTCGTGACGCCGTTCCATTCCCGATGACGATGACCGAGATCGGGTATCGCTTCACGAGCGACGACAACACTTTTTCCGAACCGGCGATATCGTGTTTCGGTGCCGTCGGATAAAACACACCGACTTCTTCGACTTTCCCGATTTCGTTGACGACGGCCCATTTGCATCCAGTCCGGTAAGCCGGGTCAATCCCGAGGACGACAACTTCTCGGAGCGGCGGCTGCATATACAGTTGTTTTAAGTTTTTTGCGAACACGTCGATCGCCTGCTCTTCCGCCGTCTCGGTCAGTTCGCCGCGAATCTCTCGTTCGATGGCCGGGAAGACTGACTTTTTATACGTTTCTTTCACGGCATGCACGACGAGCTCTCGCTTCTCGACCGGCAACCGGTCAAATCGTCGGAGCACCTGGTCCATAAATCCGGTCTCGTCGAACACGAGTTTCACTTGAAGGACATCGGTGCGTTCGCCTCGATTCAACGCGAGCACACGGTGTGGGACGATGCCCGCGACTTTTTCCTCGTACTCATAATACTGGGCGAAAATCTCTTTCTCGTCTTCAGCCTGCTTTTTCTTACGTGAGCGAAGGAGCGCCTCTTTCCGCACTCGGGTCCGGAGCGTTTGGCGGAGCGTCGCCTCTTCCCCCCATTCTTCACCGATAATCGATTGGACAAATGGCAAAGCCTCATCGAGCGGGACGTCTCCGGCGAGCTTCTGCGCATCTTCCAATGAATAAACGGATGGGGCGCGATACCAGTCGGCGAGCTGCTGTAGCCCTTTCTCTCTTCCTTGTTCGGCTTTTGTGCGACGCTTCGGCCGATACGGCAAGTATATGTCGTCGACTTGTTGGAGCGTCGTCGCCGCTTCGAGCGCCCGCGCGAGTTCAGGCGTCGACTTTTCGAGCTCTTCTAATTTCGCAAGCACGTCCGTCTTACGTTTGTGTAAGTTCTCTTCATATTGTACAGCGTCGAGAATCGCTTTGATTTCGACTTCGTCCAAGTTTCCGGTCATCTCTTTGCGGTAACGAGCCATGAACGGAATCGTCGCTCCGTCGGCGGCGAGTTGCCTCACCGTCTCGACTTGGCTTGCTTTCAATTTCAGTTCTTTCGCGATTTTCGTGATCAACCGAATCACTTCCTTTTCTGTTCTCTCATATTGAAGTGTAGCAAACTGACGGGGAGACGACAAAAAACGATGACTCCTCAGTCATCGTTCGAGAATACTTCGTTGAGTGGGACTTTGATGGCTTCACGCAATTTCTCAAGCGCACGTCGCTGTAAGCGGGATACGTGCATCTGCGAAATGCCGAGCAGCTCACCTGTCTCTTTTTGACTCATGTTTTTATAGTAGGCACATTCTAAAATCGCCTGTTCCCGTTCGTTCAGCACGCTGAACGCTTTTTCGAGAATGAGTCGTTGGTCGACCGACTCGTAGCCCCGCTCTTGACTCCCGACGAGGTCGAGTAGCGTGACCGTGCTTCCTTCGTTATCCGCTTCGATCGAGCTATCGACTGAGAGCGCTTGATAACTCTTACCCATCTCGAGCGTTTCGAGAATCTCTTCATCGGATACGCCGAGATGATCGGCAATCTCATCGATGCGCGGTGAGCGTTGAAGCTCGGTCGTCAACTCTTCGACCGTCTTCTTGATCTTTGGTCCGAGCTCCTTGATGCGACGTGGCACGTGGACACTCCACGTCTTGTCACGGATGAATCGCTTGATTTCACCGATGATGGTCGGGACAGCGAACGACTCGAAACTACGGCCGAATTCGGGATCGAAACGACGGAGCGCTGCGAGCAACCCGATCATCCCGACTTGGACGAGGTCATCATGGATGGCCCGGCCGCGGGAGAACTTGCGTGCAAGCGCCTCGACGAGGTCCGAGTAGCGATTGATCAAGAGCATCTGGACTTCCTCGTTCTGGTCGTCCTGCTGATAGCGTTCAATCCACTCTAATACTTCATCATCACTGTGATGGCGTTGTTGAGATTTTGCTGGCACTCTGATCCACCTCGTCCCTGTTAAGGAGTTTCGTCATCGTCACTCTGACACCGTTGTCTTTGTTGATCGAGACGTCATCCATTAACGCTTCAATAAGGAATAGACCGAGTCCTCCTTCGTGAAGCGATTCGATTTCAGCCGTCTCTTCGACCGGCGCCGCTTGGCGTTTCACATCGTCAGCGAACGTTTTGCCCGAATCTTCAATCGTCATTTCCAAACGATCCATGAATACGCCGCACGTCAGCTTCACTTCACCTTCTGCGTCATCATATGCATGTTGAACAGCGTTGCCACAAGCTTCCGAGACCGCGATTTTGATGTCTTCGATCTCGTCGTACGTATATCCCATACGATTAGCGATTCCTGACACGACTAAACGGACCACACCGACATATTCCGGTTTGGCCGGGAACGTCATCACCGTCTGTTCGATGTTACTCATTTCGTGCCACCTCTTACATTCGTGTTAATCGAGAGCAATTTGTGTAGGCCTGTCAATTCAAAGAGACGATTGACGCGGTCGGTCACACCGACGAGCGACAATTCTTTTTCATTACGTGTTGCTATTTTAAGGGCACCGACGAATACGCCGAGACCTGTTGAGTCCATATAATCCACTTCATCCAAATGAACGACGACGTTTTGCTCCGTGATTGCCGGATGCAATACTTCTTTCAGTTTGGGAGCGGTATATGTATCCACTTCTCCGGATACGTAAAGGTGTAGTTGTTCTCCAATAACTTGCTCGCGAATCGCTAAATCCATCGTTATTCCCTCCTAATGTTGCGTACAGAAAAATTGAGTACGATTAATCACATTTCCCGTATTTCAGATTATTAAACCTGTTTTTCATTATTTTTTTGAAAAAAAACCGATACCCATGTACCGGTTTTAATCATATGTAAGCTAGAGCGGGATTAATCCCATACTAATCTCTAGCGCCTTATCCACTTTGCGCATCGTCTCATCATCGAGATGAGTGACTTTATCCGTCAGACGACGCTTATCAATCGTTCGAATCTGTTCAAGCAAAATCACAGAGTCTCGTTCAAGACCGTGTTTGACTTGATACACTTCCACATGAGTCGGCAGTTTTGCTTTCTGGATCTGAGCCGTAATCGCAGCGACAATGACGGTCGGGCTAAAGCGATTGCCGATATCGTTTTGAATGACGAGGACCGGGCGAACTCCACCTTGCTCTGAACCGACTACGGGCGACAGATTCGCATAAAACACGTCACCACGCTTTACGATCACTCCGCTCACACCCCGCTTACTTGACTTAAGAGAGCATGTTCGGCTTCCGTCTCAATCATCAGCATCTCTTCTGCCATATTCAAATTAAACGCGGCCATCTCTTGATAGCCTTTCGCCAATTCTTCACGCAGTGTTTGTTGTCGATCAGCAATTTCTTTTGACAAGTACGTCACTACATCATTCAACGACAATGATTCACGATCTTTCATCGAAATCGGACCCCCATGCTGCGAGAACCGATCTGGAACGGATGCCAATGCACCCGCTGTTTGCTGTTTCAACATCTTACACCTCCAGAATCGTTTCAATGACTGGCGGAAATTTTCCCGCGTTCTTTATCAATATAACACGCGAGTTTGGGAAAATATAGAGGATTCGCGAAAGAATTCAGATAATTTCACACGTTTTCTGATTCACACATAGTGTCTCGGCAATCGGCTCGTCAATTGACAGACGACCTCGTAGTTGATCGTCTCAAGATGTGCAGCCAGTTCATCGATGGCGACCGGCCCACCGACGAGCGTCACGCCTGTGCCGACCGGAAATTCATGAGGCAACTTGATCATGAAGCGATCCATGCACACCCGCCCGACGATCGGGCAACGCACACCGTCGACATCGACGTGAAACCCGCCCGCTTTCCGGATCCAACCGTCCGCATAACCGACCGGCACTGTGCCGATCCACTCCGCTTCCGACGTCGTGTACGTCGCCCCGTAACTGATCGTCTGCCCCGCTTCGAGACGTTTCACTTGCATGAGTTTGCTCTTCAACGTGAACGCCGGTCGTAAAAACGAGTAGAACGACGCCATCTCGCTTGACGGGTAGAGCCCATAGATGGCGATACCGACACGGACAAGGTTATACGGCACATCTTCACCGGCCATGCGGATTGCACCGGCCGAGTTCGACGTGTGAATGTACTTGAAGCGTGAACCAAGACCGTCCATCAAACGATCGAAGCGGGCTTGCTGTTCATGATAGAGCGTGCTATCCGGTTCGTCGGCCGTCGCGAAATGTGTATAGATGCCTTCGATGACGAAACGGTCGTCCGCCGCCATAAGGAGCGCATCCAGTTCTTCTCTCGTTCTCAAGCCGAGACGCCCCATGCCGGTATCGACTTTGACGTGTACCGTGAGCGGGTGTTCAGTTACATATGGCTTCGCCTCTTCTAACCAGTCGGCCGAGAAGACGGACAAGATCACATCATAGGACGCAGCGACACCCGCTTGTTCAGGGAACTGTGCTTCCATGACGAGAATCGGGGCGGTGATGCCGGCCTCCCGCAACTCGATGGCTTCTTCGAGCAACGCGACCCCGAGCATCGTGGCTCCGTTGTCGAGCGCGATGTTCGCGACTTCGACGGCGCCGTGTCCGTAAGCGTTCGCTTTGACGACCGCCATGAGCGCTTGCGGGATGCGGCGCTTGATCTCGGTTACGTTGTGGGCGATCGCCGCCCGGTCGATTTCAATCCAACTTGGACGAAACATGGTGATCCCCCTCTTCGATGATGACTTGTGCCACCGCGTATCGCTCGCTGTGGCTGATGCTGACATGGATTCGCCCTGGGAAAGGCGCCGTCATCCGTGGCCGGCCCGTCTCATCTGGCAACACTTCGATCTGTTGCCACGACAAGCCGCGGGCGATACCCGTTCCGACGGCTTTGGCGTACGCTTCTTTCGCCGCGAAGCGACCAGCGACGAATTCGATGCGCCGCTCTTCCGTATATCCGCGGGCGCGTTCCCGTTCCGACTCGGTCAAAAGCCGATCGATGAAGCGTGGTTGTTCGATCGAGCGAGCGATCCGCTCAAGCTCGACGATATCAATACCGATTCCTACAATCACAGGACACTCGCTCCTTTCCTTTTTCACTCGTTTCCTTATACAATTGGGGAAAGAGGTGATGCTATGTTTAGTCGTACTGAGAATGTTCAAACGTTCGTACGAGCCTATCCGCTCGTAACGCTGTTCATTGTAATCCAACTAGTCGTGTTTGTCATCGATTCTTTGATGCCGGGACTTCAGATCGTCGCACGGGGAGGATCGTTCCATCTCGCACTCGCAGACGGGCAGTGGTACCGTCTCCTGACGGCCAACTTCATCCATTTGGGCCTTGGCCACTTGCTGTTCAACTCGTTCGCGCTCATCATCTTCGGTCCAGCGATGGAACGAATGGTCGGGCATGTTCGCTTCGCGCTGTTTTACCTCGTCGCCGGAGCGCTCGCCAACTTGTTGACGTACTTCACCGTGAGCCAACTGTTCTATCTTCAAGCCGGTGCTTCCGGTGCGATTTTAGCGATTCTTGGTTTCTATGTATTCATCGGACGGTTTCGTCGGACGCTCATCTATAGCCAAGACGCGCGACTCGTCTACATCTTCGTCGCCATCAGTGCCGTCTTCACGTTAATCGGTTCGAACGTCTCGCTCTGGGGGCATGTGTACGGATTCCTCGCCGGGTTCTTGCTCGCTTATCCGCTGTCGCGCTACACGGTCCCGTTCTCGCGGCCACTTCGCTACGGGAAGTATAAACCGCGTAAATATTCGCCGCCCATCATCCATACGGGTGAAGGCAAATGGATTTTCTATGTAATCATCGGACTCGCCGCCTTCGGCTTGTTCGCACGATTCTTATGACAAAAGGAGCTTCGCCAGTCGGCGAAGCTCCTTTTCGTTAAGCGAGTAACGTGATCATGAGTGCTTTTTGAGCATGGAGTCGGTTCTCGGCTTGGTCGAAGACGAGCGACTGCGGCCCGTCGATGACGTTAGCCGTCACTTCTTCACCGCGGTGCGCCGGCAGACAGTGCAGGAAAATCGCTTCATCCTGCGCCGACGTCATCAACGTGTCGTTCACCTGGAACGAGGCGAAATGGGCAAGGCGCTCTTCTGCCTCATCTTCTTGCCCCATGCTCGCGAACACATCCGTGTAGACGATATCCGCTTCGATCGTCGCCTCGATCGGATCAGTGTAGAGCGTCACACTTCCCCCGGTCGTCTCGGCTAGCGCAGCCGCCTTGTTGTAGATCGTCTCATCGACCGTATAGCCGTCCGGCGAGGCGATGCGAATGTGCATCCCGCTCAACGCACCGCCAAGCATGAGCGAATGGGCCATGTTGTTGCCGTCACCGATATACGTCAGCACTTTCCCTTGGCGTGACCCGAACGTCTCCTCGATCGTCAAGAGGTCGGCGAGCACCTGACACGGGTGGTGCGTGTCCGTCAACCCGTTGATGATCGGAATCGATCCCGCCGTGGCGAGCGTCTCGACCGTTTCGTGGGCGTACGTCCGGATCATGAGCGCGTCGACATAGCGGCTCATCACTTGAATTGTGTCTGTGATCGGTTCTCCACGCCCGATTTGAAGATCACTTCCGCTCAAGAAGAGCGGGTAGCCGCCGAGTTCGACGACCCCGACTTCGAACGACATGCGCGTACGGGTCGACGCCTTCTCAAACAATAAGGCGACTTTCTTCCCGGCAAGCGTCGTCCCATATGCGGCCGGATCGCGTTTCACATCTAGCGCCAAGTGAATGAGTTCATCTAAATCCACCGGCGTCAATTCCTCGAGCGTCAACATATGCTTGAGCGTCTTTGTCGTCATAACGGTAATTCCTCCTTTTTATGCATCGCCTGTAGCGGACGGACCGGCACAGGTTTTGTGTCGACCGTCGCTTGATAATACGAGGCGAGGTGTTGTTCCGAGATGACGTGGACACCGTTTCGGACCGCAGCCTCCCGCATCATTTGTTCGGCCGGCACATGCGAGAAGAGGACGGCGACTTGTTGGAAATCGATCGTCTCTTCGAGCGGCACATTCCCGTACGTCTCCCAACCTTCGCCGTAAACGATTTGTTGTCGCGCCATCACCCGTGTCGTCGTCGCATCGTAGCAGAACCGTTCGGGGACGACTGGTACCGGACTGAATTGGAGCGTCTCTCCCGTCGAGCGCATGATCGGTCCCGTGAGCGGGTCGACGCCCGGTAGCTTCAAGCTCGAGAAAATCGGCGTCTTTACCGCATAGCCGGTGAGCGGTTTCCGCTCGTCCGGCACGACGCCTTCAAGCGCATGGCCGAGCGCGGCGCGTGTCGCCCATTCAATGAGCGGTTCATCGGTCACTTTGCTGACGATCGGGACGGTCCGTGACGCCCGCGGGTTGATTTCAAGCACGTAAATCGTGTCGTCTTTTAAGACGAACTGGATGTTGAGCGCCCCGCGATAGGCAAGTGCCTGACCGATCCGTTCCGTGATCGTGTCAATCTGTCGTTGGTGTGCCTCGGACGTCTCGACCGGTGGCATGATCATCGTCGAGTCGCCGGAATGAACCCCGGCCGCCTCGACCTGTTCTAAAATGGCCGGTACGTAGACGGTCTGACCGTCCGTCACGCAGTCAACCTCGAGCTCACGCCCGGCGACGTACAGGTCGACGAGGAGCGGATAAGCGAGATCCGGAGCAATTCGGGCAAGGTCTGCCTCGGACTGCAAGATGTGCATTCCTTTCCCACCGATGACGTAAGACGGCCGGACGACGCACGGGAAGCCGATCCGGTCGACCGCTTCATAGAGAGCAGCGGTAGTGCCGACTTCTTCTCCGGGGATGTGCGCCACATCGATTGCATCAAGAAACGCATAAAACCGGTCTCGGTCTTCCATCTGGTCGATGACGTCGGCCGAGGCGCCGAGCAAGTGATACCCTGCCGCCTCAAGATCGTGCGCGAGCGCGATACCCGTCTGACCGCCGAATTGGATGAGGACGTCGCGACAGCCTTCCGCCTCGAGGACGTGCGTGACGTCTTCCATCGTGAGCGGTTCGACATACAACCGGTCGGCGACCGTGAAGTCGGTCGAGACCGTCTCCGGGTTGTTGTTGATCATGATCGCCTCGATGCCTTGCTGTTGGAGAGCCCAGACGGCATGGACCGAACTGTAGTCGAACTCGATGCCTTGGCCGATTCGAATCGGACCGGCCCCGATGACAGCGACTTTCCGTGCCTGACTCGCCTTCACTTCTGTCTTCCCGTGCCATGTCCCGTAAAAGTAAGGGGTCGCACTCTCGAACTCGGCCGCGCACGTGTCGACCATATGGTAGACCGGTTGAATGCCGAACGTCGCACGTAGCTGCGTGATGTCTTGAACCGTAGCACCTGAGATGGCGGCGATTTGTTCATCGGCGAACCCGAACCGTTTCGCCTGCCACAAGTTTGGCTCCGTCAACAAGTTGTCGGATTTTGTCATCGTGACGAGCGTCTCGAGCATCGCCATGAAGTGCGGCGCGATGCCCGTCTTGTCCTCGAGTTCACTCCGCGAGGCAAGACCGCGGTCGATGAGTGCGAGACAGGCGTGCAGACGACGGTCGGTCGGGGCGAGCACTTCCTGCCACAGTTCATCCGCATCGGCTCGCTTCATCCAAGTCGGATAGAGCGGGGCCTGCTCGACCCCGGCACCACGCCACGCTTTTTGAAGCGCCTCTTCAAGTGTCTTCCCCATCGCCATGCTCTCACCCGTCGCTTTCATCTGGGGACCGAGGGCGCGGTCTGTCCCTTTGAACAAATCGAACGGGAAGCACGGCACTTTCGCGGTCACATAGTCGAGCGTCGGCTCGAAACTGGCCATCGTGCCGTTCGTCACCGGGTTCAAGCAATCATCTAACCCTTCACCGAGCGCGAGACGCGTCGCAATCTTCGCAATCGGATAACCGGTCGCTTTCGAAGCGAGCGCCGAACTCCGCGACACGCGCGGGTTCACCTCGATGACGTAGTAAGTCGGTTCAGTCGGATGGACGGCAAACTGGATGTTGCAGCCGCCGACGACACCGAGACTGGAGACGATGCGAAGCGCTGCGCTCCGTAACGTCTGGTGCATCGTATCCGACAACGTCTGGGCCGGGGCGAAAACGACCGAGTCGCCCGTGTGCACGCCGACCGGGTCGATGTTTTCCATGTTGCAGACGATGATGCACGTCCCTTTCTCGTCGCGCATCACTTCGTATTCAAACTCTTTGAAGCCGGCGATACTCTTTTCGACGAGACATTGTGAGATCGGGCTCGCCTCAAGGCCGCGCCGCGCCATCTCATAGGCGTCCGAGACGGTCGTCGCGATGCCGCCCCCCGTCCCGCCGAGCGTGAACGCCGGACGAACGATGAGCGGGACTCCAGCCGATGCGATAAACGCATCAAGCTCGTCGAGCGTCTCGATCGTCGTACTCACCGGGAGCGGTTCACCGAGTTCATGCATCTTTTGTTTGAAGCGTTCCCGGTCTTCACCGTCACGGATCGTCTCGAGCGACGTACCGAGAAGGGCGATGCCGTGCTTCTCGAGCACCCCGGTCTCATCGAGCGCGAGCGCCAAATTGAGCGCGGTCTGTCCGCCGACGGTCGCAAGTAGGTGTGTCGGCTGTTCGGCTTCGATGATCATCCCGGCTTTTTCGAGCGTCATCGCCTCGATATATGTCTTGTCGGCCATGCCCGGGTCGGTCATGATCGTCGCCGGGTTCGAGTTGAACAAGACGACTTCACACCCGGCCTCCCGCAGCGCCTGACACGCTTGCGTCCCCGAATAATCGAACTCGGCCGCTTGCCCGATGATGATCGGACCGGAACCGATAACGAGCACTTTCTTATGCATATACGTTCACCCCTTGTTGAATCATTTCGTCGAATTGATCGAATAACGCCTGCGCCTCTTTCGGTCCCGGGCTCGCTTCCGGATGGAACTGTGCCGTCAAAATCGGGGCCGTCGGATGTGTCGTGCCTTCAACGGACAAGTCGTTCACGTTCTCGAACAACAGCTCGAGCGGTGTCCGTTCGAGACTGTCGCGGGTCACGACGTACCCATGGTTTTGCGATGTCATCCACACCTCGCCCGTCTGGACGTTTCGTACCGGGTGGTTTGAACCACGGTGCCCGTACGTCTGCTTCTCGATCGACGCCCCGAACGACAGTGCGATGAGTTGATGTCCCATACAAATACCAAGCGTCGGATAACGAAGCGCTACCTCGCGGACCGTCTCAATCCGGTCCACCAAATCACGCGGATCGCCTGGTCCGTTCGAGACGAGCACCCCGTCCGGCTTCAAACGATGAATCGCTTCCGCCGGCGTATCATATGGTAGCGTCGTGACGGCATAGCCGCGTTCGAGCATCGCCTCGACCATCGACGACTTCACCCCGAAGTCGAGACAGACGATGTGTCCTTTTTGATTCGTCCCGAGTCGGACCGGCTTCGCGGTCGTGACCGTCTCCGTGATCTGTAAGAAGTCGCCTTCGACGCGCCCGTTCAAATTCGTGGCCATGAGCCCCCACTGATCACCTTCCTGACGGAGCGTATGGACGAGCGTGCGCGTATCAATTCCAGACAAGACGGGAATTCCCGCTTGTTCCAACCAGTCTTTCAACTCAGTCGACTGTCCGTTTCCTGCGAGCGTCTGCACGATCACCCCAGCGACTTGGATGTCCGTACTTTCAGACGCGCCTGCCTCGAGACCGTACTGTCCGATGAGCGGATATGTGAAGACGATGACTTGCCCGGCGTACGATGGATCGGTCAGTACTTCTTGATAACCGGTCATGCCGGTGAAGAAGACGACTTCCCCTTCACCGAGCCGTGCGCTCGTCTCCCATGTCCCGTGAAACGTCATCCCGTTTTGTAACGTCAATGTCCCGTTCATTGCACCAGCTCCTTTGTGACGACGTGCTCGATGATGGCGAGCGCCTCATCGATCTCTTGTTGACTGACAAGTAATGACGGCAAGAACCGAATCACGTCCGGTCCGGCCGCGACGACGAGGAGCCCAGCCTCTCGTAGTTGATCGATCATACCGGCCACCGGATTCGTTGCGACGAGACCGAGCATGAGACCGAGTCCGCGCACACCAATGAACGTGTCCCCATCGACGAAACGCTCAAGGCCCGACTTGAAGTACGCACTCATCTTTTGAACATGTTCCAGCGCCGCGTCGTCAAACAACACATCGAGCGTCGCCTCGGTCGCGGCCATGGCGAGCGGGTTGCCGCCAAACGTCGACCCGTGGCTCCCGGCTTGAAAAATCGCTTCCGCGCCCGGTGCCGTCAAGAGCGCGCCGACCGGGAAGCCGCTCCCGAGCCCTTTCGCGAGCGTCACGACGTCCGGCTTGAGCGGAGTCTGTTCGAACGCGTATCGGGTGCCGGTTCGGGCGATCCCGGTCTGCACCTCATCGATCACCACTTTGACCCCATGTTCATCCGCTTTCGCTTGCAACGCTGCGAACCACGCGACGTCACCGACGACGACGCCACCTTCTCCTTGGACGACTTCAAGCCAGACAGCCGCCGTTTCGTCATCGATGAAATCGAGTGCCGCGATGTCGTTGAACGGTGCGTGGACGAAATCCGACACCATCGGCCCAAAACCGGTCTTCACTTTGTCTTGCCCGGTCGCCCCGAGCATCGCGAACGTCCGACCGTGAAACGATTTCGTGAACGAGACGATTTTCGTCTTGCCCGTCCATTTCCGAATCAGCTTGAACGCCGCCTCGTTCGCCTCTGTCCCGCTGTTACAGAAGAAGGCGTGCGTCAAATGCGTCCCGGCGACGAGTTTCTCCGCCACACGTTCCTGCCCGCTAATCGCATATAGATTGGACGTATGCCAAACGCTTCCAAGTTGTGCCTCAATCTTTTCAAGCACGGCAGGATGGCGATGCCCGGTGTTACAGACAGCGATGCCCATGACGAAATCGAGGTACTGTTTCCCCGTCGTGTCCGTCACGTACGATCCGTCTGCCTGTTTAATCTCAATGGCTCGCTGTCCATATGTGGGAAGTAGTGCGCTCATAATGTCCCTCCTTTATTTGTGTTCCCGTTGCTGCCGGGTCGTTGCCGTCCCGAATGATGGCGAGCGCCACTCCCCCGTCTAGCGCGGATCGGAGCGCCTCTGTCTTTGGAATCATGCCCCCATATATTTCTCCCGATTCGATTGCCCGCCGCATCGCATCGACGGTCAACGTCTCACGGAACGTACCCTCGATCCGGATACCAGGCACGTCGGTGATCATCTCGAAATGATCGGCTTGAAGGGCGCAGGCGACGGCGACGGCGCAATCGTCCCCGTTACAGTTGAGGGCTCCGTTTATTCCGGAGAGAATCGACGTCACGACCGGTACGTATCGGTTTTTGACAAGCAACTCAATCAATGACACATCGACGGTTTCCACTTCACCGACGGCCCCGAGCTCTGTCATTTCACGTCCGATGAGCATCTGTCCGTCGACACCCGACAATCCGACCGCGTTCACGTCAGACTGGCCGAGCGCCATCACGATTTCCGTTTGCATCTCCCCCGCGAGTACACGCGTCGCCCCGATCAATACGTCTGCGGTCGTCACACGGCGCCCGTTTTGAAAGGCGGGTTTGATCTGTTGTGCTTCACAGTACGCCGACAACCTCGGTCCCCCACCGTGAAGTAAAATCAATTCATTTCCGGCTTCGACCCATTCCTTCCATTCGACAAAGTAATCCGGATGGAGCGTGTCCCAGACGCTCCCGCCGAGTTTGACGACTTTGCGCACACTCATGTCCGGTAACTCGCATTGATTTTGACGTAGTCATACGTGAGGTCGCAGCCATAGGCGCTTCCCGTTCCCGTTCCGTCGTTCAAATCGATCCGGATCGAGACGACGTCTTGCCCCATCTCTGCCGAGGCGAGCGCCTCATCGAACCAGACGGGCACACTTTTCGATAAGACGAGCTGAGAGCCGATGTGAATGTCGACCTGCCCGACGTCAATCGGTTCTTTCGTCGCCCCGACGGCCGCGATGATGCGTCCCCAGTTCGCATCCTTGCCATAGACCGCCGTCTTCACGAGCGAGGAACCGACGACTTGTTTCGCGATGATGCGGGCCGCCTCGTCCGTCTTCGCGCCGACGACGGCGACTTCAATCAATGTCGTCGCGCCTTCCCCGTCTCGGGCGATTTGTTTGGCGAGGTCCGTGCAAACGCCCGTCAACGCTTTCGTGAATTGCTCGTACGCGTCTGTCCCTGCCTTAATTTCTTCCGTGTCGGAAGCCCCACTCGCTAACACGAGCACCATGTCATTCGTCGAACTGTCCCCATCGACGGTGATGTTGTTGAACGACGCTTCGACGCTTTGCTTGAGCGCGACCTGTAACAGTTCCGGGGCGATGACCGCATCGGTCGTCACGAACCCGAGCATCGTCGCCATGTTCGGATGAATCATACCTGAGCCTTTGGCGACCCCGGCGACCGTCACGGACGTCTCCCCGTCTGCGTAACGGATCCCGGTCGTCTTCACCCCGGTGTCGGTCGTCAAGATTGCTTCGGCGAACGCCTCGGCGTGTGCCGCATCCGCGACGGGCGTCAACAAATCGATTCCTACCAAGAGCGTCTCCATCGGCAACAGTTGACCGATGACCCCTGTCGAGGCGATCGCGACTTCGTCATCGTCAATCCCTAAGTGCGCCGCCGCCTTAGCCCGCATGGCGTAAGCGTCAGCCAATCCTTGGTCACCCGTACAAGCGTTGGCGTTGCCACTGTTGACGAGAACGGCGCGAATTTTTCCGTTCGATGCCTGTAGCGTCCGTTTCGTCACTTGAATCGGTGCCGCTTGAAATTGGTTGGTCGTGTAGACGGCCGCCGCGCTCGCCGGCTGTTCACAGACGAGAAGCGCCAAATCTTTGCGCTTCCGCTTCAAGCCGGCATGAACGCCCGTCGCGTGAAAGCCTTTTGGTGACACCAGGCTCACCGGTGGACTCATCGTTAAATCTGTCATGTCATCCCTCCTATATGTATTGTGGTTGGGCGCTTAGCCCGAGCGTCTCAGCGAAACCGAACCGGGCGTTGACGTTTTGAATCGCCTGTCCGGCCGCCCCTTTTTGCATGTTGTCGATGACCGAGACGATGGTGAGCCGTCCGGTCCGTTCGTCTTTATACACCCAGAGATCGCAATAGTTCGACCCGACGGCCGTCCGAATCTCTGGCTCCCCTTGTTGCACCCGGATAAACCGTTCTTGTCCGTACGCCCGGCTCAGTACCTCAATCCATTCCGCTTCGGTCTGATCGATCGTCGGGACGACGTGCATCGTCGCCATGATGCCACGGTTGATTGGCAGTAGATGCGTCGACAGTGACACGGTCGCCTCGACCCCCGTCACTTGCTGAATCGTCTGCTCGATCTCAGGGATGTGTTGATGTGTGTGTATTTTATACAGCTGTACGTTCTCGTTCGAGCGGGCGTGGTGTGTTTTCGTGCTGAGCGCTTTCCCCGCACCCGTGATGCCAGAACATGCCGAGACGATGATCTCGTCAGGCTCAATCAAACCGCCTTTCAGAAACGGCAGCAGACCGAGCGAGACGGCCGTCGCGTAGCAACCGGGATTCGAGATCCAACTCGCGGTCTTCACGGATTCACGATTCCATTCCGTCAAGCCGTAAACAGCCTTCGCTTGTGTACTCGCGTTGACGGGTACTTTGCCGTACCACGCTGTATACGCTTCGCTCGCAAGTCGCAAGTCACCGCTCAAGTCGACGACGACACCTTCGAACGCGTCCAGTTGCTCAATGTATTGAGACGACACCCCGCTCGGTGTCGCGAGAAACAAGACGTCAAGCTGGTTCAAGTTTTCCGGATTGAACGGTTCGAGCGTCAACGCGCCCGTCTCCATCCACGGATACAAATCAGACAGTCGCTCCCCTGCACTCGAATCGCTCATCACGCACGTCACTTGTAAGCGCGGATGCGCCGAAATCAGTTTTAATAGTTCCATGCCGGCGTATCCCGTCACACCGACGATTCCACACGTGATCATCTGTCGTACCTCCTCAAAAGAATAATCCGATTAAACCATACGTATATTTATACTGTCAATTGTATTTTTATGCAAAGTGTATAAAACGATGTCGCATCATCTGAATCAGCCGAATGACGAATAGTTTTTTCACGATAAGGGAATGAGAGGACTATGCGAAACATAAATAGAGGAGGAATTTGTTGATGAAACGTTTGAAATGGGCACTACCGATCACAGCATCACTCTTTTTGATTACAGGGTGCGGATCGTCTGACGAAGTCACGAACCAGCCGAGTGACGCACCGGTCGAGGATGAGGCGAATACGGAGAACAATTCGATGTATACGTTCGATAAGTTTGAACTTGAAGTCGACTACACGGACGTCGACGACGCCATCAAAGTCGATTACGAGGCAGAGAACAACTCGACCGAGGCCTCTTACGAACGGAAAGAAGATGACCAGAACTTGCGCGGGGACGAAGCGATGCAAGAACTTGATCCGGTCTTCGGTCAGTTGAACTTCGATCAGGACACACCAGACGAGGAAGTGTTGAATCAAATCAAGGCAGCCTTCAACATCGCGGACGACGCCAAGAAAATCGAGGCAGACGTCACGTTCACGGACGGCACCGAAAAAGAGTATAAGCAAGAATAACAAATGGCCAAGCGCATGCGCTTGGCCATTCTCTTTAGATTAGATCTGATTTTTGTGCCGGGCCTCTTGGAGCGCGTCCATCAAGTCTTTGACGTCTTCGACGAGGTTTTGGATCGTGTCTTGGTTCTCTTCGTACAGCGCCTTCAAATCCATGACGCGGTCTTTCAAGTTGCCCTTTGGTGACGCTTGCAGGCCGACCGAGTGGGCTTGTGTTGAGGCATCTGAAGATTTGAGGCGTGACTTCAACCCTTTCAACTGTCTCACTTGTTGCTCACGTGTCTCGCGATGGAGAAGTGACGCGCTTGCTCCGATGATTGCACCTGCGGCCATGCCCATCCAGAAATAGTTCTTGTTCATAAAAAAATCCTCCCCTAACGTGACGTTATCTTTTATTATAGGTTATCCGCTTCCGTGACGACATAGTGTTTTATAATCGGACCTGCTCCTTTTTGCTCGACGGCATCTTTCAGCCATTCTTGGAACAACACGTAATCGGTCGAGTCGCGGAACTTGTTGCCGGCTTCAGAAAATTGAATGAGGACAATCCCATGGTTGTCGTCCGGGTCGACGCCGAGACGATAAGCTGTGAAGCCGTCATGTCCGGCCCCGAGTCGTGATTTTTCGGTCAACAATCGATGAAACAAGAGCGACCGCGCATTCGTATCGACAGGAATGTTCGCATAGACAATATTCCCTTTCGAGGCGAATTGTCCTTCCGCCTCTTCAATTCGGAACGTCTTCCCACTTTGAAACGGAGATTTGTCCCCTTCCGCGAGCAAAATCGTCTCATTGCCGCTCGCGACGAGGACGTCCGGATTTTCACGGAACCGGTCGGCGACACTGCCAGAAGCGAATGTCATGTATAAGTTAGACAAGTTCCTCACACCCTTTCGCGAGCATGATATCTTTCTCCGTGATGCCCCCTTCGTCGTGTGTGGACACGGTGAGGGTGACGTTTCGATACTCGATCAAGATGTTCGGATGATGATTGATCGATTCGGCCAAATCAGCGACGAGATGGACGAATTGAATCGCTTCTGGAAACGTCTCTAGACGATACGTCTTCTGTAGCTCACCTTCGACGACTTCCCACCCGTTCAAGCGCGACAATTGTTCCGATAGTTCGGTAGATGACAACAGCATCAGCTCATTCCCCTTTCGCTTACAGTTCTACTTACACCTACTACCCGACACCGGCGAAAAATAATCTTTTTCGCTTGACGTAAAATGATTTAGAATAAGAAGGATAGCCAACTATTTTGCACTTGAGAGGAGAAATTCCTATGCGCGCATTGATCGTCATTGACTACACGTTCGATTTTATCGCAGACACGGGTCGTTTGACTTGCGGGAAACCTGGGCAAGACATAGAAGAACGCATCGTACAATTGATCGAAGAGTTCTCGGCCGAAGATTATGTCGTCATCGCCAACGATGTGCATGACGCCGGTGATACGTATCATCCGGAAACGACGCTCTTCCCACCCCACAACATCCGAGGTACCGACGGGCGCGACTTGTACGGAAACGTCAAGACAGCGGCCGAGCGAGCCGATCATTGGATCGACAAGACACGATATAGCGCCTTCGCCGGTACCGATCTTAACATCCGTCTGCGCGAACGCGGCATCAACGAAGTGCATCTCGTCGGTGTGTGCACGGACATTTGTGTGCTCCACACCGCCGTCGACGCGTACAACCTCGGTTACAAGATGGTCGTCCACGCGGACGCCGTCCAAAGCTTCAACCCGATCGGCCATGAATGGGCGCTCGAACATTTTGTCACGACGCTCGGAGCGACCGTTACCGGGAAGTGACACGAAATCAGAAAGGAACTTACTTATGTTACATCGTAATTTAGCACTGCACACGGACCTTTATCTCCCACGTTGGATGTATATCTATTGGAAGCAAGGGCGCCATCACGAAAAAGTCGTCTTCGACCTCTATTACCGTTCGAATCCGTTCAGCGGCGGCTATGTCGTCTTCGCCGGGTTGCAAAACATCGTCCACTATTTAGAAAACGTGTCGTTCACGGAAGCGGACATCGCGTATTTGAAGCAACAACTCGACTTCGAGGACGAGTTCGCCGATGTCCTGCGCAATTTCAAGTTCACCGGTTCCCTTGACAGTGTCCGGGAAGGGGAAGTGATCTTCCCTCACGAACAAGTCGTCCGTATCGAGTCGACGATCTTCGAAGCGAAATTGTTCCAGACGGCGTTCTTAAACATTGCCAACCACGAATCGCTCATCGCGACGAAATACGCCCGGATCCGTCAAGCAGCACCGAACGAGACGTTGCTTGAAGGGGGGGCCAGACGCGCGCAAGGCGTCGATGCCGCTTATTACGGCACACGAGCCGCTTACATCGCCGGCTTTGACGTGACGAGCCTCGTCTCGGCCGGACGTGATTTTGACGTACCGACCGGAGGGACGATGGAACACGCCGATATCCAGTTCCACGACGACGAATTGACAGCATTCCGCTCATTCGCCGAGATGTATCCGGACAATACGAGCCTGTTGATCGACACGTACGACACGCTCAAGTCAGGTCTCCCGAATGCGATCACCGTCGCGAAAGAACTCGAGGCAAAAGGGTATCGTTTGAAATCGGTCCGCCTCGACTCAGGAGACTTGGCCTACTTATCAAAACGGGCCCGAAAAGCGCTAAACGAGGCAGGATTAGACTATGTAAAAATCGTCGTGTCCGGTGACCTTGACGAATACGTCATCCAAGACTTGCGGATGCAAGGGGCTGAAGCCGACACATTCCTCGTCGGGACGCGCGGCATCACGGCGTACGAACAACCTGCGCTCGGCATGGTGTATAAGCTTGTCGCCCGCGAAGACCAGGACGGCAACTTGAAGCCGGTCATCAAAGTGTCCTCGTCAAAAGTGAAAACAACGACCCCGCATAAGAAAGAACTGTATCGGATCATTGACAAGGAAACGAAAAAGTTCAAAGGCGATTATATCGCCCTTGCCGATGAGCCCGTCGAGACGTATTCGGAAATCGATCTCATCGACGTGCGTGACCCGGCATTCAAAATCAAGACGCGCAACTTCCACGTCAAACGTCTGCTCGAACCGATTTTCCGAGACGGAGAGCGTGTCTATACGCTTCCGACCGCGAAAGAAATTCGCGACTATCATAAAGAGCAAATGAACGGGCTGTGGGAAGAATACAAGCGGCTCCGGTTGCCAGAAGTGTATTCGGTCACGTTCAGCAAACCGCTATGGGACTTGAAACTCGAGATGATTCGCCAAACACGGATCCCGAAATAAACAAAGAGGCTGTGGAGTTCCACAGCCTCTTTGTCATGCGGTCGTCATCTCGTGCGCATGGCTTTGATCTTCTTTTCTCCGAAAGTACAAGGCGATCGAGAGGGAAATGAGAATCAAAATGAAATAGACGGTCCGTTGCCAAAATGTCGCCTCCGTGTCCCCTTGGAACAAGGCGATGATATAGTCACTCCCGCTCAATAGGAACACACCCGCGAGCAAGAGGAAAATTCGATACCCGGCCCGGCTTCGTTCTTGTTTTACTTTGAAGAAAAGGACACCATAATAGACGATGGCTAGTATTGCGATATATCCAATAATCCCTACAATCCAACTCATCTCGATGCCTCCTAGTCTCTAATTTTTTCACGTCGCTTCCACGCTATCGTAACACAACCTGACAATCAGACTATGTTAAGATGTTCTAAAGAAACGTGGAAGGGATTGATCCGATGAAAACGTTCCGCCTCGTCCAAGTCCGCCTCGTCCAAGACGAATACGGCAATGAATTGAACCTCCCGATCGACCTCGTCGATGGATTGATCATCTCGAAAGAACATGACAACGAATGGTTGCTTGAGATGCTCGTCCCGACAGAGTTTGCCGTTACGCTTCATCATTATTTGAACAAGCGGATATTACTCCTCGCCGAAGCGGTGATCACGTCCCCGGCCAACCGTCCGGCGGCGATTGCCTTGACGTTCACGAGCGAACGCTCTCTCTCGAACCATCATACGTTCGTCGCCGAAGGACTGATGCTTCTCCCGAAACAAGATCCGACCAAACAAGTGCTCGACTCGCTCATTTCTGAGGGCGTGGCCGACGCTGATTTGAAGCCTTCCTTCTTCGAGAGACAAGTCGAGCATCAGCAGTCGTTCAGCCGCTCCGCATTCAATCAGCTCGTCAAAACAGGTTCGTTCGAGTAATCGGACGTTCTTGTTTTTTCTTTCCCCTTTTTCGATAACTCCTCAACCAAAAAAGACGAAGAATTTGTCTCCGCCTTCAAATATAGATGAAAAACAAGATGACCATCATCGTCATCCCGATGATTTTGAGCACGGTACTACCTAGAAATGCCAGTACCGTTCCGACGCCGATACTCCATGCTTCCCGGGTCGTCTTGCCAAGCGTCAGCTCAGCTAAAAATGCGAAGATGAACGGAAAGATGAGCACCCCGACGAGCGGGAAGATGAATGGCCCCGCAATGAGACCGATCGTCGCTCCCCACTTCGCCCGTTCGGACCCGCCCCGCTTATCGACGGTCGCTCGCGTGACGATATAGTCGACGGCGAACAAGAAGACGAGGAAGACGATTTGCCAAAGCCAGAACGTCCACGTGAGGGGTTCGAATGAGAAGCCGAAGCCATAAATGAAGTAACCGATAAATAAGAACAGCACGCTCGGGATGACCGGATAAATCAGACCCGCGAACGCGACAACGAATGATGCGATAATGAAAACCCAGAGCAATGTCGACATACGCCTCTCCTCACTTCACCATAATTTCGTTCGTAATATGGTCGGCCACGTTCACCGCCTTAATGATGAATCGGTCGCCTATATGCTCGATATAGTTCGAGCAGGCGTTTCGCATCGCGTGACGGAACGTATACGTATCGTCGACCGCTGAAAGCGCGGCTTTGATCGCATGAGAATGACATACGATGATGATTCGTTTTCCGGGATACGTCTTGACGAGGTGCTCCATCCCTTCGAGGACGCGGACCCGCATCTCATCTTCTGACTCTAGGCCTGGCACGCGAGTCTGGTCATCGGCTTGAACCGCCTCATAAATACCGGGCACCGGTTTGCCTGATGCCATCCCAAATTCACGCTCGATGAACCGTTCGTCCCGGATGATCGTTTCTTCGTGGAATCCGCACGCTTCGGCAATGTACCGGGCCGTATCAACAGCTCGCGTGAGCGGACTCGCCACGATGACGTCCCACTCTTCTTGACTTAAAAAGGCCGCGCTCTCTTCAGCTTGTTGATGCCCGAGCGCGTTGAGCGGGATATCTTCCCGGCCTTGAATGATTTCTTGAAAGTTCCAATCGGTCTGACCATGTCGGACCAAACAAAGCTCTGTCACACGAGTCACTCCTTTTTCAATCTCTAAAATCTTTTCCCATCGTACCATCTTTTCAAAAAATCGCAACGTCACGTCAGCGCATCATCGATGAAACGATCAATACGGGCCATGAGTTTTTCTTCTTTGATCGGGTTATCGGACTGGAGAAAGCTTGCTAAGGAGTGGGTGCCGTTCGGGAACGAGATGAGCTGGACGTTGGCGCCGACCTCACTCGCATGCTCGACGAAGTGGAGCGCCTGTCCGAACGGGACGATCGGGTCTTTCTTGCCGTGAAGCATGAGAATCGGCGGGGCATCGTCATACAAATGTGTCACCGGAGAACATTTCACCATCAATTCTCGCCACTCTTCGCGGCTCCCCTCATAGAATTTCAAATGGGCGAGCCACGTCTGGATAAATTTAAATAATAAGAAGTTCGTCGGTGGATAGAGCGCGATCACACCTTTCACCGTCGGGACATCTTCTCCCAGCGCGCCGATGAATTGCTTTTCCCGATCGAGCGCCGTCGCCAACATGAGGGCCGCCCCGGCCGAGTCGCCCCAGACGATCAACTTCTCGATGTCGAGGTTCAAGAGCGCGTCATGTTGTTTCAAGTAACAAAGGGCATCAGACACGTCAATAATATTGTCAGGGAAATAGACACCGTCTTCGAACAAGCGATAGTCAACACTGATGACGGCGAACCCTTTCGCCAAGAAATGATCGAGCAACGGATGGAACAACGTCACCATGCCTCGACTGCCGCGAACGAACGCCCCGCCATGAGCATAGACCGCGACGGGAAACGGTCCGTCGCCTGGCGGATAGTACACATCAAATTGGAGCGGGCGGTCATCGATGATTTTATACGTGTGGGTTCGCCGTTTGCGCGTCGAGGACCGAATCGGCAGTTCGGGCTCTTGCCAACGCACGAGCGAGCCGTACTGATTCCATACGGTCGCCCCGGCCGCAGTCGCTGCGGCGAGTGCGGCACCGCCGACAAACCAGGCGGTCTCCTTTCTCATATTACATCCACTCCTCGCTCTTTTTTTTAATCATATTCCCTTTTTATCAAAAATCCATCCATCGGAAGTCGGACTTGACGTCAGTGAATCTGCCCTCTATAATATAACTCGCAGTCACAGAACGTAACCGTTACGATTTATTTCTTGATAGAGAGAGGATAGGTGGAGAATTATATGAATAAAAAGTTACTGAGTGTCGCCGCTGCCGGGACACTGTTTTTAGGCGGATGTGCCAATAATGGAGATAGCAACGCATCAGAGGAGACGAACGACCAGTTGACCGTTTATGCGTCGACGTTCGCTTTGAAGTCAATCGCCGAAGAAATCGGAGGCGATCGCGTCCAAGTCGAGATGGTCATCCCGCCTGGCGCCGACCCGCATACGTACGAGCCGACATCACGTCAAATGACACAGATTGCTGAAGCCGACTTGTTCTTGACAGTCGGACACGACCTCGAGCCTTACGTCGAGTCGATGGAGAAGAGCCTTGCGAACGAGGACGTCTCTTTCGTCAAGACAGCCGAGAACGTCACATTACTCGATGCCGATAAGACGGTTCACGTCCACGGTGAAGACGAGCACGCCCACGGCGAAGACGAGCACGCCCACGAAGAGGACGAGCACGCCCACGAAGAAGATGCACACGGTCATAGCCACGGACAATACGACCCGCACGTCTGGCTCGATCCAATGAACGCCGTCTCGATGGCGGAAGCTGTTGAAGCTGCATTCGCCGATCAGGCACCCGACTACAAAGATGAGTTCGCAGATCGGTTGAGCGCATTCAAAGAAGAGGCTGAAGCACTCGACGCCGAACTACAGGCAGCAGTCGATGGCGGATCGAAGAAGCAACTCCTCGTCACGCATGCGGCATACGGGTATATGGCGGATCGTTACGGTTTCGAACAACTCCCGATCGCTGGATTGACGCCATCTGAAGAGCCATCTCAGCAAGCGTTAAAGCGTGTCATCGAAGAAGCGCGGGCCCACGACTTGACGCATATCGCGTTTGAAGACACGGTCACTCCGAAAGTCGCCGAAGTCGTGAAAAACGAGATCGGTGCTGAAACGGTGACGATTTACAACTTGGAATCGGTCACGAAAGAACAAATGGAACAGAGCTATTTCGACTTGATGCGTGAAAACGTCAAAGCGCTCGAAATTGCGTTGAAGTAATACAAACAGAACGCTCGGTGCCTCAGGCTCCGAGCGTTCTGTTATGCTTCTGGCTGTTTGTCGAGTTGTTTCAGGCGAAGCAACAACACCCCGGTCACGAACAGTGTCACGGTCGGGATCGTTGCCCCGATAATCACTCTCCACCATTCCCCATGTAAATCGAAGTAGTATGCAGTCAATAGACTTCCGAGAAAGATCAAGCCGACCGTTCCGGCTACTTTGGCGAGCGATGCGCGCGGATGCCGGTCGTGGATAAACATCGAACTGTTGATGATGGCAAACAATAAATTTAGAAAAAATAGTGCGAACATGGCCGTGACCAACCACGTGTCATACAAGACAAATCCATGCACGGATAAAAAACCGACCACGAACGCTAGCAACGTCAACATGTTGACGCGACCGAGCCATTTATGCCCCGTCCGATAGGCAAATATCGGGCTAATCAATGAAAAAAAGAGCGCTGTCGTAATGAAGAAGTCACCCACCATTGATCACCATCCATTTTTTCAATATTATACCATCACCTTAACCTCATTCATAGTAAATCAAAACGAGCTCGTCCCGCTCTGCCGCCGCCTCGCAAAAATGTTGGAGCGATATCCATTTTAGCCAAACGTCATCGAGCGCATCTTGATCGACGAACGCCATATCGGCTACATCTTCTTTTGTAAATGCGCCAAGCGCGTCTTTAACGATGTGCAACAGTTGCGGCGTCAAAATGCCGACGACGACCGCCTGCTCTTCATTGACGATCAACTCTTCCCCGATCGCGGCCATTTCCAAGTTATACGTATCGTCCCCGTCGATGTAGACCTCGATTTGTCCGAGTACTTTTTGGAAATGACTAATATTCGGTAGCGTCAACGTGTCATAGGTGTCGCGACCTTGGGCGTGGACGTGAAGGAGCCAATCCATGATCATCTCCGGATCTTGTCCGAACGAGACCCAAACCTCTGGGGAAATGCGTATATAGTGTGTCGTCTCCATGAATGAACGCCCCCCTTTTTTATTGTTTACCCATCTTTCGGACGCAAAAAAACCGCCTACGCGCTTTCGTAGACGGTTTATACGTTATGAACGGACGGTTCCGGTTTTCGTTTCTTCCGCTTCGGTTTCCCAAGCTTCCAAATACTCACGACCTGGAAGGTCTTCAATCGAATCGGCATAGAACACTGGATCGTCTCCTTGGCGACGCTGCGCCAAGTAGTCATCGAGCACGAGACGCGCCACTTTCGCGAGGCGGAAGATCGCATACAAGTTGACGAGCGCCATGAGTCCCATGAACACGTCGGCGATCGACCAAACGAGGCCAGCTGAACGAATCGCTCCGAAGAGGACCATCCCGACGACACCGATCCGATAGAGCGTGACGTAAATCTTTTTCTGCGAGATAAACTGGATGTTCGTCTCGCCGTAGTAATAGTTACCTAAAATTGAACTGAACGCGAACAAGAAGATGGCGATCGTTAAGAACGATGTCGCGATCGGACCGACTTCTGCCGTAAGCGCCGCTTGTGTCAATTCGACACCAGCGAACGACTCTGAACCAGCCACGCCCGACAACAATATGATCATCGCCGTTGATGTACAGATGATGAGTGTATCGACGAAGACGCTGAACGATTGGATCAAACCTTGTTTAACCGGGTGCGATACTTCCGCCGTCGCTGCCGCGTTCGGCGCCGAACCCATACCAGCCTCGTTCGAGAAGAGACCGCGACGGATACCTTGAAGCACCATCGCCCCAATCGCCCCGCCGAACAGTTGCTGGATGCCGAGCACACCTTCCGAGAAGATGAGGCTGAAGACGCTTGGCAATAACGAGGCGTTCGAAATCATGATCCACATCGCGAGCAAAATATATCCGCCGGCCATGACCGGGACGATGATACTCGACAAGATGGCGATCGATTGGACGCCTCCGAAGATGACGATTGCCGTGATGACCGCCAAAATGATCCCGACCGTCGTCGTGCTGACGCCGAACTGGTTGCTCATCGAGAGCGAGATCGTGTTTGACTGCACCGAGTTGAAGGCGAAGCCGAACGAGAACGTGATCAAGATGGCGAACAAAATCCCGAGCCAACGCTGTCCGAGGGCGCGTTCCATATAGTAGGCCGGCCCCCCGCGCCATGTGCGTCCGTCACGGACTTTATATACTTGCGCGAGTGTGCTCTCGACGAACGCCGAGGCTGAGCCGATGATCGCGATGAGCCACATCCAGAAGACGGCTCCCGGGCCACCGAGGGCGATCGCCGTCGCGACACCGGCGATGTTTCCCGTACCGACACGTGCTGCCGTACCGATGGCGAATGCCTGGAACGACGAGACTTGGCCTTTCTCACGTTTCATGCCTTCTTTGAACAAGAGACGGAACATCTCCGGAAGCATCCGGAATTGGACGAAGCCCATCCGGACCGTAAAGTAAAGGCCTAAGGCGACAAGGACGACGATGAGCACCGACGACCAGAGCAGGTCGTTCGCTTGCCCAACAAACTTTTCAATCATATTCTCCATTGCTTAATCCTCCATAAGTATGAATAGTCATAAGTAAAAGTTATGTCAACTTTCTTAACATGTTTAGAATTATAGGAAAAATATTTGAAAATTGCAATCCTTTTCAACAATCTCATCGTTTGACGCGACCGTGAAAAAGGACGACCGGTCACGTGACCGGTCGTCCTTACGATTCGATGCGCTTAGATGAAGAGGTTCAAGTTGCCGCCTTCGGCTGCCCCGAGGTATGCTGCCACACCACCGAGGTCGATACCGTCGATCAACTCTTCTTCTTTGATACCCATGACGTCCATTGACATCGTACAAGCGACCATTTTGACGCCCGCCTCTTGGGCTGACTTGATCATTTCGTCGAGTGATGGGACGTTCTTGTCACTCATGACTTTCTTCATCATCTTCTGTCCAACACCGGCGAAGTTCATGTTCGAGAGCGGGAGTTCACCTGCGTGTGACGGCATCATCATGCCGAACATCTTCTCGAGACCTTGTTTCTTCACTTCCGGTGCGTCCGGTTTACGGATGACGTTAAGTCCCCAGAATGTGAAGAACATCGTTACTTCTTTACCCATCGCCGCCGCGCCTTGGGCGATGATGAACGAAGCGAGGGCACGGTCAAGGTCACCGCTGAAGACGACCATCGATGCGCCGTCAGCTGCTGGTGCGCCTGCCGGGACGGCCGCAGGGCCATTTCCTTTTTGAAGAATCGCTTCGACTCGACCGTTGACGAACTGTTTCGAAACGAGTTTGTTGCCCGTCTTTTTCGCCCACGCCTCGATGTCAGCGAAGAAGCCTGGATCGCTCGCGAGGACACGAAGTGTCTCGCCTTCGCCTAGTTCAGCGACCTTTTTGTTTACTTCTAAGATCGGTCCCGGGCATTGCAGACCGCACGTATCTAGGAAAATCGGTTCCCCGACTGGTTCATTCATCATTGCTTGTGGTGCCTCCTTTGTAGCTGTCGCGGCTGTTTCGTCCGCCGCAGTCTTCGTGCCTTCCTCAATCGCATCGAAATCACGCTTCACTTGTGACCATGTTTTGTAGCCACCGCTCAAGTTCTTCACTTTGAAGCCGTTTTGACGCAAGATGCGGGCAGCAAGGTATCCGCGAAGACCGACTTGGCATGTCACGTAAATCGTTTCGTCTTTGCTGTAGTTGTCCAAGTTGTCACGAAGCGAGTTGACCGGGACGTTGATCGATCCTGGGATTTTCCCAAGTTCGTGTTCCGACTCGTCACGGACGTCGAGCAATGTCGCGCCGCCTTTGACCAAGCCTTCAATCTCATCCCAGTGGACGACTTCGTTGTCGCCGAGGACGACGTTCGAGGCGACGTAGCCGATCATGTTGACCGGGTCTTTCGCCGAACTGAACGGCGGCGCGTAGCTGAGTTCAAGATCTGGGAGGTCGAGGACCGTCAATCCGCCTTTCATCGCTGTCGCAATCACGTCGATTCGTTTGTCGACACCGTTCATGCCGACGCCTTGGGCACCATAGATCTCACCTGTCGTCGGATGGAACAACAGCTTGAGCGACACCGGTGTCGATCCTGGGTAGTACCCGGCGTGCGAACCTGGGTGCACGTGAACGGCTTCAAACTCTTTACCGGCAGCTTTCAAACGTTTCTCGTTCCAACCTGTCGACGCGACCGTCATATCAAATACTTTGGCGATCCCAGTCCCCATCGTACCGTTGTATTTCACATCACGGCCGTTAATGATGTCGGCCACGAGACGTCCTTGACGGTTAGCCGGCCATGCGAGCGGGACGACCGTCGGCTCTTGGAAGACGTAGTCGAGTACTTCGACAGCATCGCCGATCGCATAAATGTTCGGATCTGACGTGAGCATCTTCTCGTTGACACGAATCGCGCCACGGATGCCTGTCTCAAGACCAGCTTCTGTCGCGATTGAAGATTCTGGCACAACGCCGATCGACAAGACGACCATGTCTGTTTCGATGACGCGACCGCTCTTCAAGTGGACGCGCTTCCCTTTTTCCGAGAACGAGTCAACACCGTCAGACAATTGAAGGTCGACGCCATGAAGACGCATATGCTCGTGAACCGGCGATACCATCTCACGGTCGAGTGGTGTCATGACTTGATCGGCCATCTCGACGAGCGTCACTTCGACGCCGCGCTCACGCAAGTTTTCAGCCATTTCAATTCCGATGAAACCGCCACCGATGACCGTCGCGTGTTTCGGCGCCTTGTCATCAACGTAGCTACGAATCTTATCCGTATCCGGAATGTTACGGAGCGTGAAGATGTCTTCCGCTTCTTCGATCCCTGGAATGTTCGGACGAATCGGTTTCGCACCTGGCGACAAGACGAGGACGTCGTATGACTCGTCATACGTCTCACCCGTTTTGACGTTTTTCACCGATACCGTTTTCTCAGCACGGTTGATTTTTGTCACTTCCGTCAAGTTACGGATATCGAGTTGGAACCGTTGGTGCATCCCTTCGACCGTTTGGACGAGTAACTTTTGACGGTCTTGAATCACGTCTCCAATGTAGTACGGAAGGCCGCAGTTCGCGAACGAGATGTATTCTCCACGGTCGAACATGACGATTTGGTTCTCTTCATTTAAACGGCGAAGACGGGCTGCTGCCGAAGCACCACCTGCCACCCCACCGACGATTACAATTTTTTTACTCATTGCTCATTTCCTCCTTTGACGACTTCACCTGGCCAACTCATCAAGCCATCTTCTATATTGACCACTTTATAGCCTTTTGCTTCCATTTGCCAAGTCGCTTGCGTGCTGCGGGCACCTGAACGGCATAAGACGATGTATTCTTGCTCCGGGTCGAGCGTGTCGATCCAGTCTGATAGTTCAGAGAGCGGGTAGTTTTTCGCCCCGGCGATGTGTGCTTCTTGAAATTCGTCCCGTTCACGAACGTCGACGATATTTACAGGTACTTCAAAATCCATTTGTCGTTTCAAAGCCGATGCTTTCATCTGTGTAAATCCATCCTTTGCTTCTATAGTCATGTATCCGGTATTGATCTCAGCTTGGTCGCTGGCATCCAACAAAATTTGTGATTCGTTGAACAATTCGCGTCCACGTCATAAATATACCCCCTAAGGTATCTCATTGCAAGGAATATGTTTGACGAAACCGCAAACTTTTTAAAAATCTTCACTTCAAAGGTTGTCGCTCGACACATACTCCCCTGCGTATTAAGATGAGACTACACAATAAATAGTTGGGTTACTGAACGATTTTTACTATAGAGGTGAACAGACATGGAACAATACCAATATGACACGAAAGTGTTGAACCGGATGAAACGCGTCGAAGGTCAGATCAAAGCCATCATCCGCATGATGGAAGAAGGCAAAGAATGCCGGGACGTCGTCACCCAATTGAGCGCTGCCCGTTCGGCGCTCGACCGCGCCTCGACGATCATCGTCGCGAAAAACTTGGAGCAGTGCATCATCACGGCCCAACAAGATGGCGAAGATACGTCTGAAACGGTCGAAGAAGCCATCAAAATGTTGATGAAACGCTAGTTCCCCTTGCTTTCCCCTCCCAAATGGGGGAAAGTTAGAGTAACGACTTTTAAGGGGGATTTCTTGTGAACTTCGAAGAAAAAGTAGAATCATTCAAAGCGCTCGTCGCAGAACGCAACATGACGTTCAAAGAGAGCGAGACTGAAACGCACGTCACGTTTTTAACGCGTGAAACGACTAAATCCGGGGCTCAACCCGTTATGATTATCGCCTTCAACAAAAAAACGACGGACGCCGAGCTTTATGCCGCGACCGTGACGCACGTGCCGGACTACGTCGAAGATTTACCGATCCTCAACGCATTAAACGAGTTCAACCAAGAGTTCAAATACTTCCGTTGTGTCCTCGACAGCGACCGTGATGTCACGCTCGCTTCGACGCTCGACCTCGACCTCGGCTTTTCACCGGAGATCATCTTGCAACATTCATTCATGATGTTCCAAGCGGCCGACGAAGTGAACGAGTACATGCAGAAGTTGTACACGCAAGTCCAATGACCACTATTTTCTGACGACGTTAGTCGCCAGCCAAAAAGACGATTCCTCCGATTGTTCGGGAGAATCGTCTTTTTCCTTACCGTTAGCCGTTTTTATCTAACGCAAGATGGCGAGGTGCTGTCGCTTTATACCATTGGTAACAAAGAATAATAATTAAGACCAAATCGACCGCATCACCACCGTAATACATCCAAAGCGCACCTGCCTCCGCCTCCACTCTCGGTACTCCGTGAGGCGGGTTAGCATAAATCAGTTTTGCCAATATTTTGTGTCCGGCCAAGGCGAGCACCAACATCGTCGCTCGATACAGATAACTGTAGCGGTGCGAGGTGATGTCCACATAAATGATTGAAATTGTGAATATATACCCTGCCAAAAATACGTGTAGATGGACTAATGCATACAACGAAGTCGATTCGTGCATGAGCGAATAAACGTTCGTCATGTAGAGCACGTATAGTCCTCCGATGTTAAGAACAGTTGCCGTAGCAGGATTCATGATGAATTGGAAAATGCGGATTTTTAATAACCGGGTTACTCGTCGAGCCGCCTCTACACGTAACGTCCGTAACATCAACGTCATCGGTGCCGCTAAGGCAAGAAGAAGCGGCGCCAACATTCCAAGAAGCAAGTGTCCAATCATATGACCGACAAAATTGGTATGGGCGTAGGCTGCCAAAGGTCCGATGAGCGCGAGTCCCGCTGTTAAGATGCCGGCGACCCATAAGCCGTATCGATGAAGCGGCCACGATTTATAGGCGCGACTCGTCATCACGGCGGCGAGTGGATAAACGACGAGCGCGATCAGCAACAAGATTAAGACAATCGCCTCATACCCACCACCCGGTACGTGCATGTGGGAATGCATGTCACTCATCCCCCTTCTTCCGCCAGTCTCTTCCGCTTTTGTGTCTGGTTGAACAGAATGAGACCACCGATTAAGATCAAGGCAGCCGTAATGTTCCAGACGAGATCATAAGGAAGGATGTTCACGCCATAGCGAATTTGATGAAGCTGAAAAAGCTTATGATGGACGATCCCGTCGTACAATTGGAAGAACCCCACTCCGATGAGCACCCCGCTCATCCACCTCTTCATCCAAAAAGACTGTCGTCTACGTAGATCAGCTAATAAAAACAAGGACGCGACGGTGGCGAACCAACTAAAGGCGTGGAACAGGCCATCTGAAAATAAGCCGGCCTTCAAAGTGGATTTATCATAAAAGTGATGCCATGCGAGCAGTTGATGGAAAACCACTTCATCAACAAATGCGATGAGCCCGATCCCGAATAGAAATCCTGAACCGAAATTTCGAAACGCTTGCGCATAAGGACGCCTCTCCATCCCTTTACACCCCCTAGTTAAAACCAGAATCTTCTGACATCCATTTGATTCCCTTCTCGTTTCCAATTAAACGTTTTCTCTTTCTCTTCCGAAGAGAGGCTCACGTGTTGAAACATTTTCGTTGTACTTGTCGTATGTAGAAAAAGGAGGTTTTCAGATGATGAAGCGTTATACTCATTACCTTGATGCGTTCGAAGCGATCAAACAAGCGACCAAATGGTCACTCACCGATGACTTCCGAAGACTGATGGCCATCAACTATGCCATCCACGATATGGCGTTCGATTCAACACGTTTCGAGACGGCACAAGCTGCCTTAAAACAAAAGACGGGCATGTTCTCGAAGTTTCGCGGGACGAACAGCCTCGTCTGGTTATCGTTCCTCGATGCCAAATATGAGGACGTCGCCCCGGCCATCGATGAGGCACTGCGGCTCGATCAGCTGCTCGACCGAAAACACTTCCGCTACAGCACGTTACGTCCGTTCATCGCGAGCCAGCTACTGAACGTCGACGCGCCGGAGCGCCGTCTCGACGAGGCAAGTGCCCTCTATCAAACGTTCAAGCAACATCACCCGTGGCTGACGAGCGAAGAAGACCTGTTGTCGGCGCTCGTCCTCGTCCAAGCGTTTGACGACCATGACGGTTTGAACGAACGGATCGAAACGTACTACGAGGCGCTGAAGGTTCATGTGTCCCGCTCGAACGAACTGCAGCTCGTCTCGCATTTGCTCGCCTTCAGCGAACTCGCTCCAGACGATGCCGTCACACGTTTCCTCGCTTGGCGAGAGCGGCTACAACGGCAAAAGATTACCGTCCGAAACGAACATCTGCCACCGCTCGCCTTGCTCACAATCGTCACCGAGCCGACCGACGAGACGGTCCAGGCCGTGGCCGACATCGTCCTAGCTGAAACCGAGAAACAGCGTTGGTTCAACACGCATAGCCTGACCGTCGCCTTACAACTCGTCGCCGCAGAACATATTACGGAAGAGGCGAGTGATTTGCTCCTACATGGCACGTTCGCCCATCTGCTCGCCATGCAGCAGGCCGCGACGACAGCTGCGACCGTGGCCGTCATCTCGAGCACATCATCGAACAACTAAAAAAGAAGGGTCGCCCCTTCTACGTGTACAAATATACGCTCAAACATACCAACACGAACACAGAGTTGGCAATCTCCACGATCCCGATCTTCATGATGGGGATCTTTTTTCCATAGAACGCAACCGCCCGCATGAGACTCGGCACGTAAGCGAGTGCGAGCATCGGATAGCCGAGGACGATGAAAATGGTGACGAGCAAGCCATGATATCCCCATGATACGTTGCGATAAAACAGGCTCTTTTTCTCCCGAATCATCGTCTTGACGAAAAAAATACTGCCGAGGAAATATAAGTACGGCAAGACGAACATCCATACTATCGTCCCGTCCAAGGCACGTGCCCCGAGATAATAACTCGCCATCCCACCGATACAAAACGAGGTGACGGCACTGACGTCGTTCCAGACGTTGCGCTCATCCTTGATTTTAGCGAAATAGGCGTTGACGAGGCCGAACGGAATCATGGCAAGGACGAACCAGACGAGACGCCACTCGGCTAGAAACACCGGGATGGCGGCGACGATTGCAATCGTCAAATACGTCGCGACCGTGCGCAACAGTTCTGGCGACTTCTTTCGTTGCTTGATGTATTGGAACAAGAAAAACGTCCCCATATAGACGAACAGCCAAGCAATGGCGAACGGGATGTGGACGAGCGTCCAGCCCCCGACGATGCCGCCGAGCAAGAACGGTAAAATCAGCATCGACCAGGCGCCGTGCTGTTTTGGAATCATCCATTTCACAAGACTCCCTCCTTCTCTATTTAGTGTAGAGGAACGGCCCTATGAAATGCTGTGACATTTATTACTAATCTTCACATATTCTCTTTTCTATATCCATTTTGTATGATGAATTATAAAATTAAGTGCAACACCTGAACGTGAACGCAAAAAAGCCCATAGCGACGGCCTCGTGTAGAATGAAGTCACCACAACACACATTCACACGGAGGAATCGACATGAGCTATACCCATCTTACCATAGCGGAACGCGTGAAAATAGAGACCTACCTGGAGCTCGGGATGTCCG
>WPCK01081862.1_pt1 | contig 35432 bp, 45 predicted proteins | sample 5399851 | NCBI WGS metagenome assembly WPCK01 (sample SAMN12869471, study PRJNA574797) | sludge metagenome | isolation source: wastewater treatment of pH11 | place: China:Beijing | collected 2019-05-20
TGCGACGTCAGTGCCAGCGGCGATTGCACCGGTGGAAACCAATTTGACCAATCTTGTGACAGCCCGCACTTTGCTAGCCAATGCTTACGCGACGTTCGCTCAAGTGGCTGCGTTGGTGGTTGGATCGGATTGGACAGCGCACCAACGCGAGTGGATCTTGTCGCGGCTGAAGTTGCCGGGTGGCGTTGCCCCGCCGCCGCCGCCCGTGGATCCGGTGATCGTGATCCCATCGGATGATCCGGCGCAGTCGGTGGGCTGGATCATTTGTTATGACCAGCTCAGCGAGCTGGCGGCGAACGTGCAAATCACGGTGCAGTTGGTGGCCGGACCCGGCACGGCTGGGCACAGCTTCAACACGACGCAAGTCAGCGCGACCACCGACGTCGAGGGCTACGTCGAATTCCGGCATCTGTTGCGCGGTGCGAGGTACAAAGCCTGGCGAGGGACGAGCTCGTCGCGGCGGATTGTGGATTTCACCGTGCCCAATGCAGCCGATTTTGCGATGCCGGAATTGCTGTCGCATCCGTAGGACGCTCAGCCACTGTAACGAGTGGGCGGGCCAGGGTGCTAATGTGCGGGCCATGCCAACACGAAATCGGCCGGCAGCGGGCAAGAGCGCGCGACGCACCAAGCAACTGCACCAGCGGATGCTGGCGACGAAGCGGTGCACTCTGCAGGCTGCGATTGCGATCACCGAACCCTCAAGCGCCGGCGATTTGCCGACGTTCGCGATCGATGCCTACAGCGGCGGGGAAATGTACCCGCAGCTCGATGGCGTCGATTGGGATGGACCGGTCATCGTCGAGATCTCGCGCATTCGGACGTCGCATGACACGATCCCAGTGCATCGCGATCACGATACGGCCAGGCCCGTTGGTCACTCCGGAGTGACGTTGGGCGATCGGATCACCTGCGAAGGTGTTTTCTCGATCGACAACGCAGATTCGCGAGAGATCCGAGCGAGCAGTCCGAATGGTTTTCCGTGGCGCGGTTCGATCGGCTTGAGCAACATGCAAATCGAGCTCGTGGACACAGGCCAAATGGTCCACGTCAACGGACGCGACTGGCCTGGACCGCTGGCGGTGGTGCGCAGTGCCGACCTGGACGAGGTCAGCATCGTGACGATCCCCGGCGATCCCAATGTAGGCGTCGTGCTGGCCGCGACCAAAGCAAAATCTTCCTCTGGAGTTCAATCAATGCTGACTTTTTTTGAGTGGCTCGCAAGCAAGGGTTTTGACGAATCTGGTTTGACCGACGAGCAAAAGGCGACCCTGCGAATGGCCTACGATGTGGAGCTCGCAGAAACGGCCGTCGAGGCCGAAGCGAACGAGCCCGACGAGGATGACGACTTGCAAGGCGAAGGCGGCGCGACGCCAGCCGACGATGACGACGATGACGACGATGACGATGACGATGCGGCCCTGGCAGCCAGCGGAGAAGACGTGGACGACGCGGATGCCGACGACGACGCCACGGGCACGCAAACCGCGGCGGGCAAGAGCAAGAGCCGGCGCGGTGCGACACGGAGGCTGAAAGCCAACAAGCCCAAGCCCCAGTTGACCGCGACGCAGCGAATGCGTAATCAGGCGGTCGCCGAGCAGCGGCGGATCGACGCAATTGGCCAGGTGTGCCGACGATTCAACAATCCACAAACCTCGCGTGGCAGATCCTTGGCCGCGCACGCCATCGAACGCGGATGGACCGCTGAGCGCACGGCGCTGTGGGCCACTCGCAACGCACGACCCAGCGTACCGGCGATTCATTCCACGAGCCCAGGCCAACGCGGCACGCTGGCCGCTTTGCAAGCAGCCACAATCCTCCGAGCTGGTCGAGCGGTTGACCGCGTATTGCCTCGGCACGATATGGTGCCGACGTGGATGAGTCGCCCCTTGAACGACCCAGAACGCCAACGCGTGATGGATTCGGCCCACGAATTCCGCGATGCCTCGATGTGCGAATCGCTCTCGTTGGCGTTGCGCGCTAGCGGGCATACTCCGCCCAGCGGCCACAGCCGGCAAGCGACCCTGAGAGCCGCGTTCAACACCGGCACCGTCAGCGCGCTGTACGAATCGACCATCGGATCGATGGCGATCGCGGCGTACCAAGAGGCCGGAGATTTTAGCGGAGGTTGGACCAGCGAATCCGACGCGCTGAACCTGGAACAGCACGATCGCGTGCGACTATCGGCCGCGCCGAACCTGACCCTGCATCCCGAAACCGGCACGGCCAAGCCCGTGTCGCCCGATGCGGTGGCCGAAAAGGTGAAGGTCGATCGCTACAGCGCTCAGGCCGCGATCGATGAAATCGCGTTCATCAACGACAACTTTCAACTGCTGCGCGATATCCCAAACGACTTCGGAGCGGCAGCCGCCAGGTTGCGACCGACGTTGGTGGCAGCGGTGTTGCTGGCCAACGAAGCCATGCGGGATAGCACGACTTTGTTCCATGCCAATCACGCCAACAGCCTGACGGCCAGCGCGCTATCGAATACGACGCTGCGAGCCGCACGTGCGTCTCTGGCTCGGCAGAAGGACGGCGAAGCCAACTTGAACCTGCCCGCGACACACTTGATCGTCCCGGCCGAGCTGGCGGACCTGGCGTGGCAACTCACGCAGTCCGCTGTCTTGTTCGAGGACAACGGCCAAGGTGGATCGAATCCGATCCGCGATGTGCAGCCCGTGGCGGAAGCCCGGCTGGATACCGGATTCGTGGATCCACGAACTGGCAACGCGCTCGCGGGATCGACTTCGACGTGGTATTTGGCATCGGCTCGCGGGCACACGATTGAAGTGTTGTTCCTGGCTGGTACTGGCCGCGTACCGATCATTGTGGTGGAACCGCTGACCGGTGGCCAATTCGGCCTGTTGACAGCTGTCAAGCATTTCGTCGGCGCTAAGGCGCTCGATTGGCGATCGCTGGTCAAAGCGGTGGCCTAAACCATGCCTATCTCCTGAACGGTCCGGCGCGACAGCTTAGGCGTGTCGCGCCGGACTAAGTCAGAAGTTTACTCCAACTACTGGTGACCCATGAAAGAAGTTCTGAATCGCACGGTCGGCGTCGACGGTGATCTATACGAAGCGGGAACACCGCTGAGTGAGCTGCCCGAGCATTGTCAGCTTTCCGTGCGGTTGTCCGGCTGGACGAATCACACGGCAACACCTGCGGACGAGCTGAGCGACGAACCGAGTGACGAGTCGAGTGACGAGTCGCCAGGCGACAAGCCCGCAGCACCCAAACCGACCACGAAGGGCCGGCAGAATCGCCGCTAGGCCCGCACCCACTAACCCCAACCACCATTCGAGAGAAGCATGCCTCCGCAAACTTTGAAAGCTGAATACTTTGGACCAGCAAATGAACTGACGGGTACGGCTGCAGCCGACCTGGCTTGCGGCGACGTCGTGATTGGTGTTGACGGCCGCGTCGGCGTTGTGACCGCCATGACCGGATTCAAGACGGGCCAACAATACCGAGCGACGACCCAAGGTCTGTTCAAGGTCGCATGTTTGACGACCGCTACCTTTACCGCCGCCGCTCGACCGCTCGTTTATTGGGATTCCACGGCCAAGCAAGCGACCACCGTGTCGGCTGGCAATACCGTCATGGGCCGCGCCGCTCAGGACAAAGCCAACGGGCCTGCGTTCGTTTACGTCCTGCTCAACGACCCCCTAACGGCCGCAACGTAGGAGCAGTGAACCAATGGCGCTGAACCGCGATGAATTGAACGAATGGCAGCGGCTCAAGAGTGAAGCTGCTGCCCTGCAGCGGCAGAAGAAAACAGTTGACGATCGAGTTAAGCAGCTCGAAGAACGCTTCGAGGTCGAGCTGAGCAGCTCGGGTAAGCAGTCGATCAAGCGGCATGGCTTTTTGCTAGCCTGGAAACCAGGCTACGCAAGCGTGTCATGGGCCAAGGAGTACTTAGACCTGGCCGGGCCGGAAAAGGTCCAAGAACTCAAAGACAACGCGGCGGCCAATGCGCGGCCGTCGCTGGTAATTTCCGTTCCCGAATGATTTGTAATGCCGCACCGCAAGCCAATTCTGTTTCGATCATGTGCCGAGCCGTCATTGCTGCCGGTTGCCTTGTGCGCATTGGCGATGGGCGGTTTGTTGGCCGGATGCGATGCAGCACCGACCAAGGTACGACCACTGCCAGCACCGGCCATCGAGCAGCCACCAGCGAATCTGCCAGCATCGCTGCATCAACGCAATTGGCTCGGCCAGTTGAACCAAGGTTCGTGCGTGCATGCCAGCCTGGTCAATCACCTGCGATGGTTGAATTTGCATGCGCTGGGCGAGCGGTGGCGAGCGACTTATTCGGATGGCGAGTACGACACTCGCTTGCGTGAACGACTGGATGCCGCCGGATTTGACTACGTGTTCACGCTGAGAGCCGATCCGCGATTCCTGGACTGGTGTTCGCAGACGCGGCGCGGGTGCATCCTGTGGTGGAAGCCATCGCATTGCTGCACGTTTGTGGGCTGGGTGAAACAAGACGGCGGCGAGTACGCGGCCATCTTGGACAACAACAATCCTGGCCAATTCGAACTGACGCCGCGCGAACAGTTTATCCGGCTTTGGGCCGGCTACGGCGGATTTGGCTTGTCGCTGTTGGATGAGCCCACCAGCGCCATGCCCTGGCCGAGTTACGCCGTGGTCGAGTAGTCGCCGGCAACCCTATTTTTGTGAAGGCAACCTCCCATGACTGAATCCATTCGCATCCGGCTGAGCGCCGGGTTCTTGATTGTGGCCATTGTGCATGCGATCGCTATTTACGTGGGCCTGAATGTGATGCGTTGGACCGAGCCCGAGCGGCCCGAGCCAGCGCCGTGGACGTTGGACCCGGATCCTGCACCGACTGGCGCGCCGATCTCGGCATCGCCGCGACCATTCGAGCAACCGCCGAAAGTCAACTGGCACGCTCAGGGCGAGCTGAAACAGCAATGCCCCGATGGTCTTTGCCAGGTTGTTCGACCGGGTGAACGCATCGTGCACGTTGGGCCATGGCGCACTGTACCGGCGACAATACCGGCGGGGCAGGGCGGTGAAAATGCCGCAGCCAGGCCGCCGCAGAAGCCATATCAACTGCTGCTGTTTTTGGATGACTCCATGCAAAGCAGGCAGATCGTGCAGTGGTTTGAGTCGAATACCGACTTGGCGGTCCTGCGAGGCAAGTCCGAGTTCCAAGTCTACACGGCCCAGAATGCCATCTATCGAGCCAGGTTCACGACCGTCGTTCCGATGGAGCAATTCCCGGCCATCGTGCTGCAGGATCGCTCAGGAGGCCACATACACGCCGCAGGCAAGAATATGCTGCCTGGATCGGCTGCCGAGCTGGTCAAGGATTTCCGGGCCGCCTATGGCCTGTATAAGCAAGCCAAAGCCGGCGCCATTCAAGCCACGGGTGCGATTCGGGAAACCGGGTACTCCTGGGATAACGCGATCCGCCCGAACATGCGATTGAGCGACGCGGACTGCGGACCTGACGGATGCCCGAATCCGGATCGCTGGCGACCGTTCGACCGCGATGTTGATCGCGACACCGGCCTGGGCGGACTGTTCAACTCGGGGCGTGATGCTCGCGACATGTTCGTATGGGCCAACGCGATCGAAATTGCGACCTTGTGCGTGTTCGGCGTTGCGGGCGTGCTGCTGCTGATCATCGTTAGCCGCCGTGGAACGCCCAGCTAGACGCCCGGTGCCACGTCCTCCACCAACCACCAACCCACAACTGCGAATCAATTATGCTGCCAATCGGAATCCTGCTGGTCATCGTACTCGGAGCAATCGCGTTTTGGCCCCGGACTAAATCGGGCGCGCCAATCACAAACTCGTCCACCCCGCGTGAATCGCTGGCGTCCCAACTCTTGCCAGCCGGTCTGCCGACGTCGATCTTGAGCGCCGTGCCGACGCCATCGCGCGGGAGCTTACGCGAGCAACAAATCAACGAAGAAGCTGAGGCCATCGCCGAAGAATATCGCGAACAGCAAGACATCGTGTGGCGCACCGCGCTGCGGCAGAAGACGATCGACTTGTTCGCGGAAAAGTAACTCACATCCTAGGCCCGAGCAATGCGTTGGACGAACAGCTTACGCCGAGCGCTGCGCCGAGTCGAACAAGTGGCCGGTGAACCGGTCACGTATCGACGGGGCGACGTGAGCGCAACAATCATTGCGACGCGAGCCGAGCGTGCGACAGACGCGGCAGACACGGGCAACGCGAGCAGCCTGCAGGTGAGTCGACTGGATTGGATCCTGACCGAGCTGGGTATCACGTTGCCGACCGGCCAAATCACGCCGATGGAAGGCGACGAGCTGGTCGACTCGCGAGGTGTGATCTATCGCGTGACAAAACGCCCAGGCGATGGCAAGGCAGCGCGCGCCATTCGACATGGTGTCGGCGTGCGGTTGCATACCGTGATCGTCGAAGGCCAGAAGACTTAACGAGGATCAACACAAGTGGCCACTCGATTCGCGGAGCTCGCTGCAGCTCTGGAGACAGCACTCACAAGCCACCTGGCCACCATCACGGGCTTGGCGATCGACCGGCGACTAACGCCGCGTTTGGATCGCGCGGAATTCGCACCGGACAAATTCTATTTGAGCATCTTCTTGGGATCGGGCAGTTGGGAAATCTTCGCGCGGCAAGTCGACAAGCAGGAATGGGAGGTTGTGTTGGCGTTGCAAGCCGCAGTCCCGGAGCCTGCACCGGCCGTGGATGGCAACCCGTTTGCCACTGTAACGAGCGTCACCGCGGACCCCGTAAGCTGGGGTGACGCAGTGCTGGAGATCGGCGAACGGATTAAGGATCTGTGGCGAGCTGAGACGAGCACGTCGGCGGCCGGACCACTGCGATCGCTGATGTTGGCGGGTTGCGATTTCACGGGCCTGGTGCATGAGCCGGTATACGTGCCGGAGCATTTGACCGAGCTTGGGATCCTGACCAGCGTGATCGTGCTGACGTATCGCGTCGACGATCCAGACGCGGATTGATGAACCATTTTTGCCGGAGCTAGCCAAGCGTGAAACCTGGTCGTACCTGCACTCTGAATTACAACGCGGGCACCTATGCTGCGCCCACGTGGACGCATATTGCCAGAGTCAGCAGCCCGAAGCAAACGCGAGGCCGCCCCGCGACCAGGCGGACTTACCGTTCGCACGTCAACAGCAAGAACGTGCTGGGGATGATCGACGCGGGGATCACCTTCACTTATGTTTGTCGCGCGTCGGGTACCGATACGGTGCTGACGTCGCTGATGACCAGTTTGAACAGCGACACGAACATGGACATCGCCATGTTGGACGGTCCGGCAGCCACTGGAGCTACAGGCATCCGGGGGCAGTTCAAGGTCTCACAAATGGACCGGAACGAGGACGATGAGGATGCGGTCAGCTATGACGTGACGCTAGTTGAAGTCGAAGCGTCCGCCGCCGACGAAACCACGGCCGGTGGGCCGATCAATGCGACTTCCTTCACGGTGCCGTAAGGAGCGAGTCAATTGAAAGCTGGGCGAAGCTGCACTCTGAATTACAACACGGCAACGTTTGCCAATCCGCTGTGGGTGCGCCTCGGGCGCGTCAGCAGCCCCAAACTGCCGAGCGGGCGACCGGCCACCAGACGGACTTATCGTTCGCACACGAACAGCAAGAACGTTTTGGGCATGGTCGATGCGGGCATCACATTCACTTACGTGGCGAAGGCCAGCGGCACCGATTCGGTGCTGACGATGTTGCTGAACTCGAATGCCAACGACGCGATGATCGACATTGCGGCGCTGGAGGCGACGCCGGCTTACGGCGTGACGGGCATTCGCGGCCCGTTCAAAGTGTCGCAGATCGATCGCAACGAAGACGATGAGGATGCTGTCAGTTTTGACGTCACGCTGGTCGAATGCGAAGACCCGTTCGGCTTCCTGGCAGCAGCCGGCTCCTACAGCGTCAGCGGCACAAACTATCCGGCACCTCCATAGCCGGCGATCCCACTCAATCAAAGGCTCAATGATGTCTCAGCGCATTTCACTCGATCGCCTTCGCAGTGTCAGTATTCCCCCTGTTGCGATTGACGAGCCGGATCATGTCACGTCACTCCGCAAGACGTTGACGCATCACGCGGAAACACCGGGGCGGGTGCTATTGTGCGTGCCGGACGAGATCGCGGCGATGGTTCCGACGGGATCCGAGCTAGTTGAATCGCAGGCCGACAAGCCCAGCGAGACGAAAGCGACCAAAAGCAGCAAACTCAAATCCTAGAAGGGATCGCAATGCACGACGGCAACTTTTCCTGGACCGACAGCTCGGGCCGACAATGGACCCCCAAGCCGACGATTGGACTGGCCGAGCAGCTCCGGGCCGAGGGCATGGACCTGTTCAACCCGGAGACCATGGCGCAAATCTACGCGGATCCCTTGCGGTTCATGCGTTTCGTAGCCGCGTTCTATCGTGGGCAAATAGAAGAGGCCGGCATCACAGCCGATGAGTTCGTCAACTCGCTGCTCGAGACGTCCGGCACAGCGGACAGAGCCATCAGTTCGACCGAGGAGGCGATCACCGATTTTTTATCGAAGCTCCCCGGGGGCAAGGCGGTCGCCGCCGTGATCGCTCGGGCAAGCGAGGCTGCAAGACAGACCGACAGCGCGCAGACGCAAGAGATCCGGGGCGCTCGCGGGGACCAGGCGGTCCACCGGCTGGTGACACGGGCAACCGCGCCCGTAGTCGAGGCTCTGGACAAGCTAGGCGCACCTGGCGGACCATCTGGACCATCGCAGGAATCCTGAGGCTTGATCCAAGGCCCTTCACGCTTCGCCAGATCGTTTGGATGCACGACGACTACATGGCAGCCGCCTGGGACCATACAGCGATGCTGCTTGCGTGCTGGAGCGGCACAAAGCAATCTCCCGAACAATTGAACCCGTACCGGCGGCGGACACGTGACCGCAGCTACATGCGGCCGGTCGAGTTGCACGCCATGGCGCAGGCGTTGGACGCCCGGAACTCGACGCTAGCAGCCCAGTCAATCAGCCCGAGTACTGAACCACCTGAGTTGGAGCCCGGACGCTAACGCGCTGCGGCTCATTGTGGAACGAAAGCATGTTCAGTTTCAAATTCTCGATCGCCCGTGAGAACATGCGTCAGGCTATTGCTGCGGGCACGGAAAAGGCGATGCAGCGTGCCGGCGATCGCGTGGCGGAATCAGCCAAGAAGCGATTAAAGGTTCGCAAGCAAGTCAGCCGGCCAGGCGAACCGCCGGCGATCCACTCGGCGGACAGCCCACTGCGCAAAATCGAAGCCGAGAAGACGCACGCCGCGCCGGTCCGGGTGTTCGTTGGGCCGATCGAACTGCACAACCGCCGTTTTGGGACGTTGGGAAAGAAGTCGGTGCCGGAGCTGCTCGAGATGGGCGGCTCGGCCCCTCGGGTGCGGATGCGCGATGGTGGTAGCGAGCGGTTCGGGCGGGTGAGTGATTTACGGATGCGGTTGCTGCAGCGATCGGGCCGCTTGGCAGGCGTGGCGCGTGAGCTGGCACCGCGCGAAGATGACGCCCTGCGTTCGGCGGTGGCCCGGTACCAAGCGCGGCCTCTGATGCGGCCCACTCTGGAACGTGAGGCAAAATCGGGCGGTATTCTGGCCGAGTTCAAAGATTGTGTCGGAGAGTAGCCACAGCACATGGGAAAAACAGTCGGAGCCGGTAGCGCGGAAGTCGAACTTCGACTGCGCGATGAAAGCCAGAAGAATCTGGACGCGCTGCAGGATCGCCTGAAACGCACGGGCAAAAACATTGCCTTGATTGGTGCAGCGGTAGCCGGAACGGCGGCTCTGGCGCTGGCTCCATTGGCAGCGTCCGCAAAATCGTTCGCCAGTGCGGGCAACGACCTGCGGGACCTGGCGATGAGCGCAGGATTGAGCGCCGAGACGATGAGTGAGTTGCAGTACGCGACGGTTCGCGTCGGTTCCAATATGTCCGCGCTGACCACTGTGCTCAAGGCGATCAAGTCCGGCAATCTGACCGAGATCGTCAACAGCAAGGACGCGGCCATCATCAAGTTGATGACTGCGAATATCGCGGGCTTGCGGGCAGAAGCCCGGGCGGTCGGCGCGACCATATCGAGTATTGACGCATCGGCAGCGGCCGAGCTGGCCGTCGGATTCGAAACCTCCGCATTCATGCTCAAGCGGCTGTGGTTCGAAGTCGGGGCGGCCGTGGCTCCGGCCGTGACCGGCGCGGTCGCACAAATGACAAAGTTGCTGGTGCCGGTGCTGGCACTGATCCGACACAATCGCGAAGTTGTCCGCGTTATGTTCAGCGTGCTGTCGGTGGTCGCAACTGTGGGGGTCGGCCTAGCGAAACTCGGCGCTGTAGTCCACGGCGCAGGCCTTGCGTTGGGTTTCCTATCGACCGCTTTCGGCCCGCTTCTGGTGATCGGCGGATTGCTGGTGGCCATCGGTGCGGCGGCTTGGCACTTCCGCGCCGAGCTGGAAGAAGTATGGAGCTCCGTTCGGGGTCAGTTGGGGCCGGTCATCACGGGCGTGCGGCAGCTCTACGGCGTGTTCACTGAGACGTTCGGCGGGATCTTGATGGCGCTGGGCAGTGGGCAGCTCGCTGCGGCTGGTGAAATCGCCTGGCTGGGCTTGGTGGCCGTGGCTTGGACCGGAGTGGATCTTCTGGCGCAAGCGATCGATGCCGGGATCGACTATTTGTCGAATTGGATCCCGGGCCTGGATTCCGTGCGAGATTATTTCACGGCGACGTTCGGCAGTATCTTCAATGCGCTCTTGGCTGGCCGCTGGGATCTGGCTGGGCAAATCATCATGGCCAAGTTGCGGCTAGCGTGGCAGGAGGGAATCGATTTCCTGAAAGACGGTTGGTCGGGATTCACGGCGGCCATTACGTCGGCGTTCTACGTGGTGGCCGACACGATTGCGAACGTCTGGCATGGCGCCGTGGACGGCATCGCGCAGGGGATCGCTTGGGTAATGGAAAAGCTGGGCATGGCCGATGCGGGCACGCTTGAAATGCTCAAGCAGGATCAAGCCCGCGCGAGAAGCCAGCGCGAGAACAATCGGTCGCAGCGAGAAGATCCATTCATGGCGGGCGCTGGCGAAGTCATGGCTCGCGAAAAGCGACGCCAGGAGCTCGAGGGGCTGATCAAGGATTTGGAACGCCAGGCGAACGACGCCTATGCGGAGGCCGGCGCGCCGACAGTCGGAATGGTAGCCAACAGGGCGCGGACTGACCTGTCGAAAGCAATCGCCGACGCCAAAGCCGAGATGGAGGGACTGCAGGCCAACGCGCCCAAGTTGAACCTGCAGCCGCTCGCAAAGGCGCAAGGAGCGAGCAGTGAAGCACGCGGCACATTCAGCGCGGCAGCCGCAGCCATGTTCGGCGCGGGCGGAAAGAAAGCGGAGGAAGAAACCGCCGCCAACACTCGGGCTATGTCACAGCAGTTGCGACGCATCGCGCGCAACACACAAGCGGACCCAGCTATTTAGGAAACGCGATGCCAGTACCCAACATCCGAATCAAAGAGATCGCCGGCAGCGATGGCAGCCTGTCGATGGACAGCGCGCAGCACAAGCGCACCTACGACGTGTGGGACGTCAACCGAGTTGCAACACTGGGCGACATGCGGGCGGCAGTGCTCAGTACCATCCCGTCGCAGCTCGACATGCGGTCGGCGGTCGAGATCAGCAGCTCTGCCCCGCCGATGATCGTGGGCCTGGCGAACTTGGATTGGGATGAGGATGAGTCCGGGCATCATTTGTTCACCGCGACGTACACATCCAGGCACGTGGAATCGCTGCTGCGGTTCGGTTGGGATTCGACTGGCGGCACGGTGCGGATGCGGGCATCCCGGTCAACGTCACGGTACCCGCGCTCTGGAACAACCGCGCCGGATTTCTACGGCGCGATTGAAGTGCAAGACGGCAAGCCTGAAGGAGTCGATATCGCCATTCCAGCGCTCAAGTTGGTGTTCACGTACCGTTGGCCGCGCGGCGTGATCAACATGGCACACGTCAAGGCTACGGCTGGCATGGTCGGCACCACAAACAACGCGACGTTCCAAACGTTCGCGGCAGGCGAGCTGCTTTTCTTGGGTTCGACGGGGGAATTGGATCCGACAGCACCGACGGAGGTGCAATATCACTTCGCAGCAAGCGCGAATGTCACGGGCCTGTCGATCGGCGGCATCGCCAGCATCGCCAAGCAAGGGCATCAGTATTTGTGGGTGCACTTTGATCCGTCGGCAGATACCGGCGCACAGGCACTGATCCAACGCCCTCGCGCGTGCTACGTCGAGACCGTGTACGGCGCGAGCGACTTTTCGACACTCGGGATCGGAGTGTAGCGGATGATCCCTCGAGTCAGTGGCCGCAACGTGACGGCGATTCGTCCAGCAACCTGGAACCAAATCGCCGGCGTGGTCAACAGCGCGATCGGTGCCGGCTTTCACTCGGGCCCAAGCGACTCGATGAACGGCATCGGTGGCCAGTGGTTGTACGTGAAGAACACGGGTGACGATCGGTTGCAGTTTGAGTGCTCTGGCATCGACCTGGCGGCGACGGCGGCGCTGGCTATTGATCCGGCTGGCAATCGAACGCCGGTACTCATCGCGGTCGATGAAGACGACGAAGAGAAGCCCACGTGCGTTTGGCTTGAGCCAGTCAAAGCCAACACGATCGCCCGCGCGGTGATCAGTGGCTTGGCACTGGCCCGCGTGAATGGTAGTGGCAGTGACACGATCGCCGTGGGCCGCGAAGACAACGAGCTCACGCCCGATGGCGGCGACTACATCCGCTTAGTGATGCGGCCCACCAACGGCCTGGCGGTGATCGATCTATCGAGCGGCGGCGGCGGCGGCGGCGCTGGCGCGCTGTTTATCACGCCATCCGGCGGAATACCGGCGATGGTTTCCTCGGGGTTGGGCTACTCATTCGGTTACGCGACGTGCGGGCGCCTGGATGCGGGTGGAGAAACGACGGTCGACGACGCGGTCGTTTTCAATTCGGTGTCGGTCACGATCCCAGGCGGCAAGGTGATTCAAGCCAAACGCATCGACGGCAAGTGGTTCTGCGACGTCGTTGACTGCACGCCTGATCCACCACCAGAGGTGCCTCTGTACTACCACCACGAAGAACTGAGCGATCCTGATTCGCAGGTCGCCATTGAGATTGACGTTTAACTTCCAACGAAAGCAACAATCATGTACTACTTATCCGCCGACGCCGATCATGGCCTCATCGTCCAATGCAATAGCGTGCCGACTCTGCCGCTTGAAATCTACTGCGGTTACAAATTAGTCAGCGCGCTATTGCAGCGCGTGACAAAAGTAGATGGCGATCCAATACTGCTTGCGGATGCGGACCCCGTTACTTGTTTGGCTGGCACGGTCGAGGGCAGTCAGCACGTGCAGACGCTGACCGTTTACAACCCCAACGCTGGCTCGCACACGGTCACGATTTCGTATACCGATGGGACGCTCACTGTGTTGGTCGCGAAGCTCACTCTGCCTGCGGGCACGCGGCAAGATATTTTGGGCAACGGCCAGATGTTGCGTTACGATTCGGCTGGCGATCTCGACATGGCGTAACGCATTATGACCACGACCAATCCAGACGGTGGAATCTTCCCTGGCGGTGGCACGCTGCTCAATCCGGGCTGTCGTGACTGCCCAACGTGCGAGGTCGAGGGGTGCATTACCCTATTCTTCGATTACCTGGGCATCGCGCATCCGCCGTTTATGAGGCTCACTGCGGTCGCCCACATGTCGACGTTTTTAATCTTGCAGGTCTTTCGTAATGGTGCGTTGGTTTGGTCGCGCGAATACTATCTGGAGCCCGGAGAAGGGCCGCGCGATATCAGCGCGTTAGAAACATCGTGGTATCTCGGCGTCGGCAACTATGTAGCGGTGGCTACATCGAACTGCGGCCAGACAACAGCATCGTGCCGCAACCTCGGGCGAGTATTACTGTGTGATCTCGCGCCACCGGGCGAGGATGGAGCCTGCTTGACATATAACGACTTCGTCAGCCCGCCATTGCCAAGCGCAGTGGTGGTATCCGGCGGCACTGGACCCCTGGCCGGGCTCAACGGAACATACAATCTACCTCAGCCGCAGCCAGGCGACATCGGCTACGGCGGGATGCCAGCCTGGGGCGTGCCTCATTGGTCCGGCGGTTCATTTTCAATGGAATGCGCGTTGTTCAGCATTTGGTACAGTTGTTTTTCGATCAGTGCGTCGGTCTCTTCGATCCACACGAACTGGCCGGGCACGTGCGCGTGGACCGCCGGTTACCCATACGCCAGTGCACATTCGAGCGCGATGCGCGTTATCGACGTGACGGGGACCCGGTCGATTCGCAACCGCACATGGGTTTGTCCGGCCGTTACGTGCGAGGAGTTTCCTCTCGTGAATGCAACGGTCGCAGGCGCTATCAGCCTATCTAGCGATACCGACTTGAGCGGCTGGCCGCCTGAGTCGTTCCCAGACCAGCGACCGTGGCCGGAACATCACGCCGGTCAAATGAGCGTGAGTATCATCGTATGACGCAACCACATGAGCCTGCTTTTTTCTGCCGGTGCGGGATGCGGCACTTTGTCCTTGGTCCGATGCGCGAGGTGCGCTGCGGATGCGGTCGCACGAGGATAATCGACGCGACCATCGTCGCACCGATGCCGCGCACTGGCGACGACCTAGCTGTCTACCATGAGGCTTGGCGGACGATACATACACTGGAGACGCCGAGCCGGGAACACGTGCTGGCGGCGCTTGCGCCGGTTGTCGCGTTGAGATGCGCGTGCCAGCCTCACGCAATGCACTACATCGACTCGATCGACCCGCTAGAGGTCGCCCTGCGGGACGGGCTTGCTGGGTATCGGCGTTGGACCGTCCGCTTTCACAATCATGTCAACGAGAGACTTGGCAAGCCGCAGCTCACGTTAGAGCAGGCAGCCGCTATCTGGGGCTGGTAGCGGCGCTTACCTGCGCGACAACTTCGGTTGTCGCGCACAATTGGCGTTTGGTGCGCCACACAACTAGGCATGTTGCGTGCACAATTGTTGGTACTATTTTGCACGCGCCCCGATGACGCCGATCGCGGCGGCTCGCCCGGCTGGATTATTACCCATGCCGAGCTCAGCAACCATTGCGAGCACGTCGGCCACGGTGGCCGGCACCATGACGACGATCCCTCCGTTCGCTTCGATTTGCCGCTGTACCACGCCCAGCCGGCGGCGGTAGCTTTCAATCGGCAAGTCTTCGCGAACGCTGTCGGTCCAAGCCGGCCATTCCGCAGCGGGAACGTCCCAAAGATACGTGACCGAAGCGGCCTGTGCGGTTTCCGCCGCGAACTCGGCCATGCGCTGCGCCTGGCATTCACGTTCGAAATGCTGGCGGTATACCGTGCCGTCTGGGCCGTCGGGATCATAGCCGTTGATTCGCAGGTCGGCGTTGCGCTTCTTGCGCGACCACCGTAGTTCGGCGTGCCGCGCGGCTAGTTCGAGCAGGGATGGCCGGCTCATGCGTGCTCCAAGAGTGCTTGCAGTGTTAGTTCCGGTGAGAGTCGCGAGCCCACCATCGCGAGCGCGATCCGCCAATCGCTCATGCCCAGCTTCCGACCGGCTGCCACACACACGGGCAACCCGCCCAGTGGTTGGCCGGCCAACGCGACGCTATCGGACTCCATTTCAACGACGAGGGCCGCTATCAGGCTCCAGTCGCGTAGCGGGTGGCCGTCGCCGTGCAGCCCCATGCCGCGTACAGCAGCTCGAGTCGCCGCTCGCTGTTGCGCGTTATGCGGACTAAAACAAAACGCCCTGATCCGTCCGCGTTTTTTGACGATTGCGAGGCACTACCTTTCGGTATGTCTCATCAATTAACTGCTTCAACTCTGTCACGTATTCCTTGCAATCCCAGCCTTCGATCATGCAAACCTGCAAATCAAATAGCAGTTCTTGCAACAACTTCTCTTTGAACTTGGCTCTTGCGATCTGGTTCGTTGTCTCTGCTATCGCATTGACTTCCTCCGCCGACAAATCCGGCGCACGGTCTTTGGTCGCAAACTCTATTTTCTTTGGCGGTTCGTCCTGCCTCGCGAATGGCTGCACTCGCAGCAACCCTTTGCGGCCACCACTCAACACGCTTCGACCATTATGGATCGGCTGCCAACCACATTCAGGGCTTCCCCAGCTTTTATCTATTTGCCAGCCGTCTGGCATCGTTTCGAATCGATCAATCATGGAAAAGCCGCATAACAATGGGTTGCAATGGAGTCGCCGGTCACGTCGTTTGGGATGGTAGGCTCAACGGCGGCGACCCATTGAACCCAAGCGTTAGCAGCGTGCCAGCCGCCGTTGTGGCGGACGACCGGTACTCCGGTGCGACTCTGGCGCAGAGATTCCCGGCGTGCCGCGAACTTCTTTGCACCTCCGCAGCGGGTGATCTCGGCGATCGCACCGCCGAGACGCGCATCCTGCGTATCGAAGTAGCTGACTTCGCGGGCGTACTTGCCAACATGGTGCCACTCCGACGTGCCAAGCAGCCTCAACGCTGCTTTCGCTGTGGACTGCGGGCAGTCGTAGAGGGCTGCCACCGCTTGTGAAGCTCGCGTAAGTGGCATGCGCCCCTCAAACTCGGCGACTTCCGCGCGGTAACTGCGTGAATAAGAACTGTTTCGGCTGTAGTAGGCTGATCGTCTCATGGCTTGCTCCTTGGCTCGCTCTTTGATTGTGTTGCGCTAGCCGAACTGGCCTGCGATGTATGTATTATATCGACTCCGGCCAGTATACGCAATAGGGTATATTGGAATGTTTGAAATTATTTTGGGGGGCGGCTCAGTTGCCAGACACAACCGAGCGCTGAGGCGATCTTTGCGAGGTTGCCAATTCCCGGCTCTTTGCTTCCCGTCAAATAGTCGGACATCAGCGGCTGCTTGAAGCCGCAGCGTGATGCCACGTCTGACTGACTCAAGCCGTTGGCTTGCATGGCCAAACGAATGGCGGCTAGCATCTCTGCGACTCGCTCGTCGACGCCATTCGCTACCACTTTAGCCACGCTCGCGCGTTGCACGTCCAACCGGTCGGCCTCGGCTACGACTGCCGGTGAGGCTTCGGCTTGTGCCAGTACTCGGTCGAGCTCGTCAGCCGCCCCAGTTCCGCCTAGGTCTTTGAGCATCCTCTTTAGTCCGCGCCGTGGTTCATGCCTGGAGCGGTGCAACACGTGGCCGAGTTGCTCGGTCGTAAGTTTCATTCAATCTCCCTTCCGCGAACGCCCCGGCCTTGGAAGGCCGGGGCTACGCTGAGCATTTGTTAATACTCATCGGGAAGCAGAATCGTCGTAACCGAGCGATCCCACTCCGTGATGATCCAAATCTTTGTTGCATTGTCCACGAGGGTGTAGGCACTTAGGATGCGCTCACCATGGACAAGCGCCTGGTTATTCGCTTCAAAGTCCTCGACATCGACATCTCCCCAATCTCCAGAGGCGTGGCGAACTAGGTATTGCCACGCCGGCGATCCACTCGCAGTAAGAGCAGCCAACGCTCCCGGAGTTGCAACCACTTGGCCCAGACCAAGTGGCAAGTAATGCCGAAAATCAAAAGTCACCATCATTTCTTTCCTTCCCGGCCTAGCCGGGTCATAGGTTAGTTCACTCACCGAATTGGTTTGTGATACATGTATTATACGCTATCGCCGATGATACGCAATAGCGGATAAGAAAAAAGCTAAGAAATAAAAAAAGAAAGTGTGTCTCACTAGTCGATTGTTCCCTACGAGGCCGCCGACGGGCCAATCTCAAGAAGGACCCTGGCAAACTAGGCTGCTAAGCAGTTCTTGCTCGATTTCCAGAATGCGCTTCTGGATCACCTGGTCCGGCACGTATTTATTTTTCCCCACGTTCCACACAACGCACAATTCGTATTTCACGCTATAAGGCAACTCGTGCCAGGCTGTAGCCGTCTTGAATCCAGGATTGAACTTGGAGGCACGCGGTTGCACGGTGGTGTCCATGTGCCGCGCATAGCAACCCGATTCGGTGAGCCAATGAACGAGCTTGCCGGTGACTTGGTCGCACTTCGGAAGTCTCTTCCACGCCTCGGCACGCTCTAGCACTGCAGCATCTGAAAGACCACGCGATATCGCTTTTGCGTAGACCGCACCCGCACCTGGCAACATTTCCAAAAGGAGGAGGAGTCCGGGCGTCTCCTCCTCTTTCTTTTTCCTTCTCTTCTCTTTGGGTGCCATGTCGGCACTTTGAAACGCCGGCGTGGCACTTTGAAACGCCGGCGCCAAAGTCCCGTCCTGGCACTTTGAAACTCGAAGGTTGGCTAGCACGGCTAGCTCTGACCATACTATACGATATCTGTTCGTGCCCCATCTGTGCTGCCGGTCAACGCAGATTAGAGATGCGGTTTCGAGCGCGGTGAGCGCTCGTATCGCCACTCGCCGGCTAACGCAAGCTCTCGAAGCCAATTCGTCGATCCCAGGGCAAATACCGCGCGGGCCGGCGAACAGATAAAGCTTCTCTAGCACGCGGCGCACAGCGTTCATAGACACCCCAGAAAGTCGCTGGAGTTGCAATGTTTGGATGGCATTTAGACGCTCCGCGTGCGTCCAATCGAACTCAAGTTGACTCATTCACTTGGCAATCTTTGATGGAGGAGTGAGATCAATAAGCGAGCTGCGGCCTTAGCCAACGTTACCGCAGCTCGCCAGGATGTCTGCTCGGCCGACCAAGCCGAGCACCGGGTTCTCGCGAGATGGCGGACGATGGCGGCCATCCACCGCGCGAGCCACTGCCGATGCGCCGGCTGCAATCAGTACAACCGGCGTATCATGGAATTGACAATAGACGTAAAAGACCAGCTGAACGCGGAAGACGGCAAAGGCGCTCGCATCACCCGGCTGCATTGCCTGTGATACTCGCGCCGGCCGCGCTGCGTAGGGAGCTTCGCAGATCCCGCATCGCTTCAATGGGGCCGCGCTCAACTGGTCAATTCCCGAATGTGACCAGCGACCAGCCGGCGGTACGTCGGCTGATCCCACTCGGAAAAACATGCCGGCATCGGCACGCGATGCAACTCGCGCACCAACAACGGCTCTGGCTGCTGATAATGCTTTCGTGCCACCTGCGAACCGCCGCCCGATCCAGTCCACCCGCACAACGCCCAAGGCAACTCGGCATGCACCGTCGCCGAGTACGTCGCCACCGTCTTGCGAAGATCTTCCAGCTGATACGGCTGCCCCGTGCGAGTCGCCACGCCGGCGATGCCCTGCAGCGTCTTGAAATGCTCCGTCAAACCATGGCCCATCGCCACGCGCACGATTGGTGAGTCTGCACGCGCTTGGCCATCGAGACTCAAAGCCGCTTGCTTTAGTCGATCGACAGCCGCACGCGCCGACACTGTAAGCGGCAAGTAGTACTCTCGCCCGCTCGAATCCTCCGTCTTGCTCGCGCGATAGTACAACCAGCCCAACGGCCAGCGCTCCAACGACTCCGGATTCGGCGATTGTTCCTCCAAAGAGACATCCCGCCAAGTGATCGGCGCCTTCAAATGATCGTAGGCCACAAGATCCTGCACCCGCATCCCGTAATTCCGCAACAACACCAACACACACCGCCACCACTCCGACGTCTCCATCCCCGTCCCCGTCCACGGGGCCGCCATCGTCGCCCGGCGCTTCATCGGCGGCCAAACCATTCTCTCTGCAGCTCGCCACAGCGAGTCGATCGATTCGCCGTCCAAGTAATACCGTGGCCTGGCTCGGACCCGCAAACTCTTGGGCACCTTGACCCTCTGTACCTCGTGCCCCTCGTCCGCTGCCAGCTCCAACCACTTGCGAACCTCCTTCATCGCCTTGTTGACGCTCGACGCACCGGCCGGCAACGGAAAACGCGACTCCTGCTGCAACCACGACTGAAAAGCCCCCAACGTCCCGCTGTTGACCTCGGCCAGGGACAACGGATTCGTAATCCGTTGCTCTCGTTCCATAGGGGGGTACTCGTCCGGATGCGCCGCATTCCATTCGTCCGCAGCCATCTGGCCGATATACTCCGCCTCGAACAACTCCCAATACCGCAACCATCGCGGACCATCGCTCGCCGACTTCTTCGACCGCAGCTCCGGCCAGCGCAACTTCAGAAACGCCCATCGCATCGACCCGATCATCAGAGACTCGCCCTCGACGATCTCCGTCTGCCCGCATGACTGACCGCACTGGTCATCCTCCTCTGATGCTTTATAAAGCCGCAACAACGGGCGCGGCTCGATGAACCGGCCCTTTCTCTTTCCAAATTGCACGTTGACACCTCAAGGATTCGCAAAACGCCCTGGCGGGGAACGTCCTGTACGTCCATCCGCCCGCCAGGGCAATCACTTGACCGTCCCTTGATCGCCGGCACTCAGTACCGGCGCTGCTGCTGACGTCGCAGCTCATCGGACCAGCCAGGCGGCAGCGTGACGAACGCCGATTTCCAAGCCAGCCCAATTGCCAAATAGATTGTGCGCGGAGCCGCTCACTCATCATTTACACCTGTCACCATGCCTTCCACCGTATCCCACAAGCGAGCAAACAACGTCTCCGGGTCGCTCTTGTCCGCGACGATTGCGTCAGCCACAGCCATCAGTTGCCGAGACAACGGCGTGCCAGGTTCTACGATCAAGACAATCCTTAACCCCCGCAAAATCGCAGATCCGAGCGCTGCCAGCGTGAACGGGCAGAGTTGTTCCATACGGGGCGGTACGCCAATAATCGCAATACTGTGCTCTCGGCACATCGCAGTCAGAGCTTGGAAAACCTGGCTATTGGGCATCGCGTGGCCTCTCTGCCCTTGCCATTCGCTCCAGCCAATCTCGCAACTGGCACAGCCCTGAATAGGTACTATTCAGCCGCTCGCCGACGGGAAGAATTGCCGCCTCCATCATCTCAACCTGACACGCCACGCACTCCGCCCACACATGCGCCCGGCCTGGCTTGATCGCGATCCTGGCGATGACCTCGTAAGGCATCACGCCGTTATAGAGGGCCGCAATTGCCTGCCTGACCTCCGTAAAGGGCGAAGCCGCTTCGCCCACCTTCCGGTCGTCCGCTGCAGGCCGACCAGCCAAAACACTGTGATTCGCGCTCATATTGCTCTCCTTGGCCAACAAAAAACCCCCGACTTTCTGGTGCTACGATTGCGGCGTCGCACGGCAAGAGCCGGGGGTTTTGTTCGATGTGATCTGACGCCGCAGGCAGCAGCTTAGACTAATTACAAGAATCTTGCAATAGGAATCGCAAGAAATTTGCAATTATTTTTCCGGCAGCACAAGTCGCGGAGATCGCAGGCCATAGAGCGTGGCTAATTGGTCCAGCATCTCGAACTTTGGTTCACTATGCCCACGTTCCCAGTGGTATATGGTGTTGACAGAGATGCCAAGCGTCGTGGCGACTTCGTCCGGCGACAAATGCGCCTTGTGTCGGAGATCTCGGAGTCGCGCGGCACAGCGGCCGGCGTAAGTGGTAGTTTCAGGTGTTTTCAGCACGCGGGACATTATAAGCTTTTTTGCCTCTCCCATTACAGTGATGACAGCAAAAGGTTGCTCCTAGTCGTCTCCAAAGTTCTCGCGCAACCAAAGTTGATCCACGTCACTCAGCCGGGACAAATCGACTGAGATAATTTTCCTGTTGTCCATCCGCTCCAAACGCACTTTCCCCTCGGCGACTTCAACCGCCTTAGCCTCGACGCTGAACTTGCCGGTCTTGTCCGAAAACGTCCGCACCAGGTCACGCGGCTCTGACACTTCCGCCGTTTCCAACGTAGGCAAAACCTTCAGGCTTTTCTCGACCGGCAACGCAGCATCATTCGCCACCGGCTCTACGGAACTCGCCGATATGACCGCGTCCGCTTCCTGTTCGTCTGGCGCATCGGGTAGTTTCTCTTGAATCTTCGGTACCGGTTGCTTTGGCCTTACCAAAGCGACTTCCGGCGTATCGGTGCGACGCAACCACCAAGCACCACCCACGACCCCTGCCAACATCACTACCAAAACCATCGGCCACCGCGACGTTTCGCCGGCCTCCAATCGCAACTCGCGTCTGAGCCGCTGCCGAGATCTCGCAAACCAGAGAAACAAGAGTGAAGCCAAGCCACCCAAGACCGCCGGCCACCAAGAATGCATCTGAGGAGATGCCAGATACACGAGCGAGAACACCGCGCACTGAAGCGACGCCAAGTACCCCAGCCCAACAACCACAAGCGACGGCCGAGTTGGCCGCCTAGCGACTACCGCATCCTGAGCGCGAGCCCCTTGCGCACCTCCCACCAACTTGTGCTGAAAGCTCACCCCCGTACCCGGAATCGACGCGCTCGCATTGACGCCGCGCTTACCCAAGCTAACGCCAAACCGTCTTCCGCCAACCCGCAAGCTAGTCGGCAAAATACTCTTGCCCCACCACCGCACCGTCACGCCGGGCAAAACTGTTTTCTGCTTTCTGAATCGCCACTTCATTTCACTCACCCGATCGGATAGCTGAACGGGCACCGCCACGCTATATTCCTCCAAAGTGAGAATGCAGGGACTTGAACCCTGGACCCACGGATTAAAAGTTCGTGGGCCGACGGATTCTGAGTGAGAAGTCGGTCAGGGTATGGGACCGATCTGCCCGAAGCGTAGTAGGCTTACACCCGATCGCGGAGGAGACGCTTGATGCGTTTTACGGATATGGTCCGATTGCGGACTTGCGAGGTCCGGCCGTGAATGCCGTTGCGAGGAAACTTGCGTTGCGCGGCAAGCTTCCATCGACCGACCGTGCTTTGTGTCCAGTAGACGATGCGTGGCCGCTTGCCCTTGCGTTTTACGGGGCGTGGTAGTTGCCGCTCGCGGTTGAGTTGCAAGGCAATCTGCAGGTGTGTCAGACCCCTTTGGTGCATGCGGAGCACTCGGCGCGCTAGTGTGCGTTCGCGAGTCTGAGAATGCAGGACTTTCTTATCGGCGCGCCAACCGATTGGGGTTACGCCGTTAGTCTTTCGGCCTTGACGCCGGCGCTCTTCGTGCGCGAGCTTGATGCGCTCGCCGAACCTCAAGGATTCGGCTTCAGCGTTCACGACCAGGCTCGCGGCGAGGGTGTAGCCGGTCGATGATCCGAAGTCGAGATTGCCCAGTTCAACCGCACGCACTTGAACTCCGATGTATACCCAGACTTCCATGCAGTCGGCGAAGTCCCCGAGGCGTCGCCAAAGACGATCGACACGGGCAGCGATGATCATATCGCCCGAATTGAGCAGGTCGATTGTCTGCGCGCCGGAGGGTCGGCGAAAGAATCGATATCGCCGCGCACTGTATCCCGAATCATCGAGCCAACCGCCCCAGGTCATTGTGTCGGCGTGGTTGCGCTGATAGTAATCCGCGATCAACCGCTTCTGCGCGGCGACACTCAGGCCGCTGCGCTTCTGTTCGTCCGTGCTGACTCGGAGGTATCCGTACACGCGCGGGCGCGGAGTGGCCGGCTTCATTTAGGCTCCGGCTCTTCGGCTTCCCATGCCTCGGAAAACTCCCGATCCTTGAACGCTTCGGCGAGTCCAGTGACTTGCTTGAGTCGTAGAACTTCATCGGCATCCATGCCGAGTTCTTTCGCTATCCGCCCAGGGCTCCAATTGCGCCGCGTAAGCTCCAACACGATTTGGCTCATCTCGGCGATACCGTGTTTTCCGCGAGCGCGGTTGTGGCGTATGGTGGCTGCGATGCGGTTATTCCGTTCGCTGCGATTCGGGCGAATCGTAGTCACCGGCAATCGGCCCTTGCACCGCACGGCCACTGTCGGCGACTCGCGGCCGACGCGGCTGCGATGGAAGCCGTCTATGACGGTGCGAGTGTCGCCTTCCGGGAAGGTTACGATTGGCTGGGTGTATCCGTCGGCCTCGATACTCAACGCGAGCAGCTGCATCTCGGGCGGTGCAACTGTGTTCGGGTTGTAGTCATTCGCTCGCACCGAGTCGGCGCGCACCCACAACACACAATCGATCGGTTCGGAGTTAAGAGGAGACAGCTCATGTAGCCGGAGCCGGATTTGATTGATGGCTTCGATGCGTTCTTGCTCGTCGAGATCGTTGAGCAGGCAAAAGGCCGCTGTGCAACTGCTGACAATCTGGTCGATCATTTGGGATGCTCCATCGTGACCCATTGGCCACGTGTACTGACTACCTTGAACCCACGTTGAGCGTGCCCCACGCTCTGCGAGTCCAGGCACGTCAATCGAATGGGTTTTGGTTTCCAGGCACCGATATGGCAAAACCTGGCATCCGCAAGCTTGCGTGCTACAGAACGGCCGCGATATTCCGTGCGCACGTACATGTAATCGAACCACCACACGGTTGGCGTTTGGCGCACAGCGCAAAAGCCGACCGCCTCGTTGCCATCCAACGCAATGAACCAGTGTGTGGCCGGGGTGCTATACAAGGGCCCTCCAAACTCCTTGACGATTGCCCGATCGGCTAACATCGGGCCAAGGTACGGCCACAAGCGTCGACTCCGGTGGTCGTACCCTAGGATATTTACATGATTCCCCATTCTGCCCTCCTTTTTCTCATAAGGGTTTTGTATTTGCGCCAGGCTTCGGTTGCACCACTGTTGGCACTGAAGCTCAGCGAGTAACACCAATAATCGTTCTTCAACAGGCAGCGGCATATTCGCCGCCAACTGGGAATGTCCTTGCCGCCCGTGTCACCATCCACGGCATCGGGCAGGTCTCCGAGGTAGCCCAATTTGTTGAGGCAATAGTGCAGATAGACAGCGAGCTTGTCGCGGTAGTGGTCCGCCGTGGCTGGTGGCATGGTATCAAGGATGAACAGCGCGTAGCTTTTCCACGTGTGCCCCGGTGGCAGATATATCTTGCGGTTGCCAAGCACATTGCCGCTTTCCAGCGCGTAGAGCGAAGCCGAGTTAGCGCCGGCAACTCGATTGACTACGCGGGGCCAAGTTTGTGGCTCGACAAGATGGTAGAGCCACAGCCCCTTGCGTTGTTCATCGCCGTAAGGCTCGCAGATGCGCATTTGGTGAATCGATAGGCCCGCTTGGTGCATCCGATCATAGAGCCGATTGTAAGCCAGGCCGGTCTTGGCCAAGAACGTCCAAACGTCTTCCGTTTCCCAATCATAGATCGGGTAAGCGTTAAAAGCGTGCCGGCCCATCCAAGTCGTCCACGGCAGCCCTTGGAAGGCCGTCTTGCGTGTCCGCACGGCGCGGAAGCGATTGAGCGACTCGGCCGCGCGGATCCCGACGAAGCAAGCGGTTAATTGCCCAGCACTGTACCAATGCGCGAAGTCGTGGACGAAGTCCTCAAAGGTCATGTTGCGATGGTAGAAGTCGGGCGGCTCGTCGAGCGTGAACGTAGCCTCAGAAGGCCGCTGGCGAACCCAGATTTCTTCTTTTCCGGCCTCCCAGCAGATCCATTCCGGTTCGGTCATCGAACAAGCGTTGGTCGTCAGCATTGGCAGGCATGACCACAAGGGTTCGCAATGCTCGGCGTACATGGCGTAGCACTCTCGCACGTGGTCGATTGTGAGTTGATACTGCGCCTCCCAATCGAGGAACAGAACGCCCACCTTGCGGTCTCGCCGCTTAGCTTCGTCCATGACCAAGTGCAGCATAACCGTTGAGTCTTTGCCGCCGCTGAAACTGACGTAGATGCGTGGGAAGTGATCGAACACCTTGGCGATGCGTTGACGTGCGGCCGTCAGCACATCGATCCCCAACGGCCGCTTCAGGACGCTACGTGATTTCCGACGAGACATTCGAGAACCTCCTTTCCTCCGACGCGGCGCAGCGTAAGATTCTCGACCACCGCAAAACGCCGTTCTGCCTTTCCATAGCCCACGATCTCCTGATATTCGTAGAGTCCTGGCGGAAGCTGGAAGTACAGGTACACACCGCGACTGCCGCGTTTGTTGGCGTCGCGGTAGTCCTTGTGGCCCGGCATGAACTCGCGGCAGAATTCGTATCGCGGGCACAAGCCGATAATGCGAGCGACCCACGGCCGCACGGGTCTGAGATCACTCATTCGTTGGACAGGCCGATAGAACGCATCATCGCCGATGCACTCTAGGGCAAAAGCGGTGAGCAGCGTTTGCGCGTCGGGCGGTGCGTATGCCTCTGCCGCGTCGAGCAAGCGTTCGTACCGTCCGCACCAGTTCTGCAGCTCATCCATGTCGGAACGCCATTTGTCGCCGCTGTGCATCCGGCGGGCGAGCTCCGCCGCGAATAGCGTGGTGTACCAGGTTGCGATGACGTGTTTGCAGTTGGCGCATTCATCCGGACAATTGCAGCAATCGTTGCGCACGCGGTAGCATGTTGCGGAGTCGCTGTCGGATTGCACGGACCAACGGCCCTTGCTATCACGCACGGCTCCGAATCCTGACGCGATGCGCACGGCCCGCAGCTCCCGGGCCTTCAACTCGCGCTGAGCGTCTTGTTCGGCGAGAGCAAGAACCATGTCGTACTGCCAGGTCACTGCGTCACCTCGACCCTCACGGTCTGACGTTTTTGGCTGGTTGCGATGGACGCTTTGCCTTCGGGGTGCGTGGCGAGGAACTCGACCGCGACGGCCATTACCTTGGCCGCGAATTCGGCGTCATGGCGGACAGTCGCGACTTCGCGACAATCTTCGTAGTGGCCCGGATGCCAATAGTAAACGCTGTCACCAACCACCATGATGCGGCCATCGGCACCGCTTGCACCGGTGCCTAACATCGAATTCCAACTGACATCGATAATCGCGCGGATAACTGCACACTCCGGCACGACCCCCGGATCTTTGCCAAGGCCCGTGGAGACGCACGCGAGCGCGGCGTTGAACGCCGAGTTGCGGCGCACGTCAACGTCGTGCTGGTGCTGCTCGGCAACCGTGCGCTCCACCGAAACCGCCTCGTACCCCACGTACCAGCCTGTTTCTGGGAACTGGCTCCATGCGTCCATATCCTCAATGCTATCTTGCGTGACGAGGAAGATCTCTTCCACTCGCAGGATCAACCACATTCCGTCCTTGCGGCTGAACACGTCGCCAGGCAGCGGTGCGAGCGGCTGGACGGATATACGCTTACCGTGGCCGACGTGCTCTTGGAACTTCATCCTCCTGCCGCCATCGCGAAGCGAGCGGCCGGCCTCCGCGAGCAATTGCTCGAGTGGCTTTTCCGACGCGGCTTTGCGAGCTGCAGCGGCCTCTTTGGCCGTTGCCTTTTCCGCCGCCCTGCGCTTTGCCTCATAAGCGTCTGTGCTGGCGATAGCTGCCTGCAACGCGGCCAGCTTGTCGGCTGATGGCAGGAGCCATGCCTTGCGCTCGCCATCCCAAACGCCGCCATGTGAGCGAACCAAATCGTTGTGTTTCTTCGGTGGGCAGATGGAGTACTCGCCTCCGAGCTGTTGGTCCAGCTTGCCGACGATGGCCTCGATGGCGGCAGCCTTGGCTGCGCCGATCCACCATTGCTGGCGGTCTCCGTCCCAATGGCAACCGGCTCGCTTCAGCCGCTCGCGAACCGGATAGGTGTTGCCCATGACGTAGATGCGGCTGCCAACTTTTTCTGTCGAAAGATTGTGAGACATGCGTTTCTCCTTTGCCCGCGTTGCGGGGTCGTTGGAATTGATGAAATGTTAAGTCTTCTTGTTCGTCGGTTGCTTGTCGGCATCGAGCCGCCAAACACAACCTACCGATGCCGCCAGCTTGGCTAGGTTGCCAATGCCGGGTTCTTTCTTGCCGGTCAAGTAGTCGCTGACCAGGCTCTGAGTCCACCCGCATCGCGTGGCAACGTCGGTCTGAGTCAGACTCAGATCGTCCATGCGTAGCCGCACGTCGGCAAGCATTTCCGCGACCTGGCCAATGTTGCCGTGCGCGATGGCTTTGGACTGGGCGTTTCGAAGCCGCTCAATGCGGGCCGCTTCCAGCGTCACTTGCGGGTTAGCCACAGCCTCGTCCAGAACTCGATCGAGTTCCTCGGATGTGCTGGCCACGCCGAGATCGTGCAGATAGCGTTTTACGTTTCGGCGCGGCTCGACGCGAGATCTCGCCAGAACCTGGGCGTATTGTTGGATCGTCAATTTGGTTGCCATTGCTTCTCCGGTTTGGCATATGCGGCTGCGATGTTTCTAGTATCGCCGATCGCCGATATTGTGTCAACCGGGTTTTCGCCATTTTCCCAAAAATGTGTTCCGGCTAGTCCGCTAGCAATGCCGTACAACTTAGTGCGCGTGTTACAGCCGACCATGCTGCAATGGAACGATTCAACGGCGGGGTGTGCTAAGCTGCTGCTATGCAAAATTCCTGTGGATTGATTTGCCGCGCGCGGGTCAAACACGTGTACGCGGCGCATTTGATAGTGGTGGATCTGAATCTGGATGATGGTACGCCCACGTCTGAGACGCTGAAGGTGCGCTTGCCGATCGATCCACCCACGGTGCTTAGGCCGTGTGAGTGTCCGCCGCTGGTGCCACTGCGGTTGTTCGATCCCAACGCGCCGGAACATCTAGCGGATGTATCTGGGCCGTTGCCTGGGCCATGTCCGGATGCTCGGCAGAGCGTGCTGCGGCACTTGTCTGGGCATGATGTACGGCTGCATGTGCCGATGCACCGCGAACACTTCTTGGAGCGTTTGCAGTCGGAGGCGACTGTATGCGGCGATTTGTGGTTGACGCCAGGTGGCGAGCCGCCCGAGCGGCCCAAAGGGCACTGGCTGAGCACGTGGATCATCGACCGGGGGATCGCCCAGCCCCAAGCTCGAGTCTTGTAAAGCAATCTTTCCAACGCATGGCGAAGTTCAAACGCAAGCCGCCGCTGCCGGCGCGGGTACGTTGGCCCCGGGTGAGTCGACGGAATCAAACCGGACGTAAGGCGTGCCCGTGTTGTGGCACGCTGGATCGGGCGGTGAGTACTCGTTCGACCATCACGTACTATGGGCCGAGCTGCTGCGATGGCTGCGGGCGAGCCAGGCCACTGCGGAAGGCCGAGCGGCCAATCGACTGGGAATTACTGGCGGTGGCGTACGCCATCCCTCGCGAGCTGAAACACAATCTGAAGGCGGGCTGACGCGGAACCGGCGGCGGGCCATGACCAAGACTACGACCAAGCAACCCAAAGCAAAGCCGACTCCGAAGCCGGTGGCTCGCAAGGGGAAGTGGCAAAGCCGCAAGGCGAAGGTGCCGATCCGCGATCCAAAGAAGCCGACGCGCAAACGCGCCACTCGTCCGACCGACGCGGGTGATGAGCAGCCACCCGCGAAACGCCGGACGAGGTCGGCGGATGCTTACGCGGCGCATCGGGATCGCGCGGCCAAGCGCGCGAGGACGCAATCGGCAGGGCAACGCGAGCTTGGCCCGCTGCCGGCCGTGGCGGATCCGCAGCGACGGGCGGCGTGCGAATCGGACCTGCAGCTAGCCTTGGAAACGTACTTCCCGGAAGTGTTTCATCTGGGCTGGTCGTACCAACACATCGAGGCGATCGACTCGCTGAGTCAATCGCTGCGGCACGGCGGGCTTTTCGCGTTGGGGATGCCGCGAGGCAGCGGCAAGACGTCGCTGTGCATCCACGCCGGCCTGCTGGCGATGTTGTTTGGCTGGCGGCGTTTCTTAGTGCTGATCGGCGCGACGGCCAGCGCGGCTTACGAAATGCTGGAGGTCGCCAAAGTGCAACTCGAGACGAACGAGATGCTGCTGCAGGACTTCCCGGCAGTGTGCTACCCGATTCGCGCGATCGAGGGCATTTCCCAACGAGCCAAAGGACAGACGCTCAATGGCGAGCCGACGCGGATCCAATGGGGCGGATCCAAGGAGATCGTGCTGCCGACCGTCGCCGGATCGGCGGCATCCAGCGGGATCATTCGAGCGGTGGGTTTGCTCGGGCGCATCAGGGGAATGATGTTTGTGACGCCCGACGGCGATGCGTTGCGGCCGGATGCGTTCCTCGGCGACGACCTGCAGACGGACCAGAGCGCGAAGAATCCGGCGCAGGTCGAGCGGCGTGAGCTGCTGGTCAACGGGGCGGTGCTCGGGCTGGCCGGGCCAGACAAGTCGATCTCCGGCCTGGCGACCGTCACCATCGTGCGCAAGGGCGACCTGGCCGATCGCTTGCTCGATCGCGCAGTCAATCCTCACTGGCACGGTCGAACGTATTCGCTGGTTGAACGCTGGTCCGATGGGCAGGAGATGTGGGAGCACTACGCCGAGCTGCGGGAAACGGACTTGCGAGCTGGTAAAGATCAATTGCCGGCTGCCACAAAATACTATCGCGCGAATCGCAGCGCGATGGACGTGGGCAGCCAAGTGCCATGGGAACAGCGGCGCTTGCCGTGGGAGCTGTCAGCCCTGCAGCACGCGTACAACCTACGGCTCGCGCGACCCGCGACGTTCGACGCCGAGTATCAAAACGCGCCGCTGCTGGCCAACACGTTGATCGGTACCGTGGCCTGCCCCGATTCGGACAGCCTGGTCACGCGGACCAACGGATACAAGAGGAACGAGATCGCGCAAGCCGCCTCCCACTTGTTCGCCGCGATCGATGTGCAGCAAGATGTGCTGTTCTATGTGACGCTTGCGCTGGCCGATGATTTCACGGGCTGGATCGTGGACTATGGGGCCTGGCCCGAGCAGCCACTGGGACACTACTGGACGCTGCGGCAAGTCAAGCAGTCTCTGAAGATGACCACCGGCATCGCGGACCTGGAAGGCTCATTGGACGCCGGGCTGACGAAGCTGGCAGCGTGGCTCGCGTCGCGGACGTATCATCGCGATGACGGTGCGACCATGTCGATCGACAAGTTCATCGTCGACGCGAACTGGGGGCCAAGTACGACGACGGTGTACAGTTGGTGCCGCCAAAGTCCGCTGCATCCCCTGCCCTTCCACGGCAAAGGCATCTCGGCCAAGCAGCAGCCGATGGCCGCGAGAAAGAAGAAGCCCGGCGAGAGAGCTGGGGAGCTGTGGTACATGCCAGCCGTGCGCGGGACGAACACGCCGCGCCACGTAATCGCCGACACCAACGGCGTGAAAACTTTGCTGGCGCAGCGTTGGACCACACCGTTGGGATCTCGTGGGGCATGGTCGCTGTTTCAAAACTCGATCGCGGGGCACCGCATGTTCGCCGACCAAATCTCTGCGGAGTATCCGATCGAAACGGAAGGCCGTGGGCGAAAGCTGTATGAGTGGCAGGTGCTGCCCGGGCGAGACAACCACTGGTTGGATTGCTGTGTGATGGCGGGCACGCTGGGCTTGATGGCTGGAGCTGGGCCGATCCAGCGTTTGGAAGTTCAAGCGACGCGGCAGGCGACGCAATCGTTGACCGAGCTGCGGGCGCAGGCGTTGGCGCGGCGACGCCAGTCGGGGCGGCGCGCTTAGTCGTCGTGTCCACAGGCTGGAAGCCTATGCCACAGTTGGGCAGTGTAATCTCTTTGCTGGGCCGACGGCTAATCTACGCGGGTGAACCGGCGAATTAAATGGCAACCGAGGGCAGTGCTGAATGACATTTGATGAATGGCTAACGGCTCGCGGATTCGTGCCGGGCGAATTGACCGACCTGCAACGGTTGACGCTGCAGGAAGCCTTCGAAGCCGACACCGGCGAGACGCTCGCCGAGCGAATGAACGGCCCACAGACCGTCACGATCGACGGCGTGAGCGTGACCGAGCGATCGGTAGCGGATCTGATCGCGGCGGAACAACACAACGCGGCCCAGACTGCGGCCGCCGCTCCGTATGGAATGCGGCTGGCCCGGATGCGGCCCGGATCGGCGAGAGGGGAATAGGCACTGCTATGGTCAAAATCCTAGGGCCTGATGGGCAACCGTTGCCGACGGCGAAGCAGCGAGCCATGGCGGAAGTGCAGCAACGCACGCACGCACGCTTGCGGGGATCGTATGATGCGGCGGCCATCACGAACGAGAACGCCAAGCACTGGCGATGGGCCGACAACTTGGCCGCCAGCGAAGCAAATAGCCTGAGCGTGCGGCGAGTACTGCGTTCCCGAGCTCGGTACGAGTGCCACGAGTCGAATTCGTTCGCCTACGGCATTACCGAAACGCTTGCGACGGACTTCATCACGACCGGCCCGGGCTTGCAGATTCGCTTTCGCGGCAGCCGGAAATTGAGACTGCTGGGCGAAGAAATAGAGTACGCTTGGGCGCATTGGTGCCGGCGGTCGCGTTTGTTTCAACGACTATGGACCGCGCGATTGGCGCAGTGTGTCGATGGCGAGACGTTCTTGGTCGCGCAAAACAATCCCCGCTCGCGCGGGCCGGTCAAGCTGGACGTGCGAGTCATTGAGTGCGATCAATTCAGCACGCCTGGCTGGGTCGATGGCGCATTGGATCCGCACGCGGTCGATGGCCTGCGTTTCGACGCCGCCGGCAACGTGACCGAATATCATTTCCTGCCGATGCACCCGGGCAGCCGCAGCGGTGCGATGAATTACGCCGTCGATCCCGTCCGTTTGGATCCGGACTACGTGATCCACTTGTTCAAAGCACGTCGGCCAGGCCAATGGCGAGGCGTGCCGGAAGTCACCACGGCCCTGCCGCTGTTCGCCATGCTCAGGCGGTACACTTTGGCGACCATCCTAGCAGCGGAAACAGCAGCTGATTTCGCGATTGTGCTCAAGACAATGCTCAACGCGTTTGACTCCGATGGTCGCAATCCATTGGATCCTTTCGACGTTACCGACATCGATCGCGGCATGATGGCAACTTTGCCTTACGGCTACGAAGCCCAACAGATGAAGGCTGAGCAGCCGACGACCACGTATGAGACGTTCCGCAATGCGATCCTGCAGGAGATCGCGCGGTGCCTGTCGATTCCGACCAACAAAGCCCGGGGCGATTCGAGCGGCTACAACTACAGCAGCTCGCGGCTAGATCATCAGATCTACTACCACGCGATCGACGTGGAGCGGAACCGATGGGAGGCGGAATGCCTGGATCGGATTTTCGAGTGGTGGTTGGACGAAGCCTTGTTGGCCGTGCCGCGATGGCGAGCGATGTTGCCGCCGATGGACGACCTCCCGCACCGCTGGACCTGGCGCCCGGCTGTCAGCGTCAATCCGAAGCAAGACGCCGAGGCAGCAATCTTGCTGCGCGATGCTGGGTTGTTGACGGAGGAAGAGTACTTCGAGTCTCGGCAGCTCGATCCGGACTATCAATGGCGGCAAGTGCGGCGCGAGACGCTGCGACGGCAGGAGCTGGGCATCGGACCATACGAGCCACCGCCGAACATTGTGTTGCCCGCCGATGCAACCGAAGCCACGTACTAGCGCAAGCCAACCCCACGAGTTACCGACATGGCAGTAGCCGGCCCTCCAAACCCAAGCGGTGACGATACGCCCGACCTATCGGCGTTGCTGGCGCTGCACGCCGACGTCGAGCTGCCGGGCGGTGCAATCTACAAGTTGGAAACGCCGCTCATCATTCCAGGCGGCAGACGGTTTTGGACCGACCCAAACAACCCGGCAACGCTCAAGCGAATGGGCGCGGCCAACAATTTGTGCGTGGTCGTTAATGGCGTCGGAATTCAAATCGAGAATCTCAAGCTCGATTGGAACATGGGTGGCTCATGGCGGCAGTATAACTCGCTAATTGCTTTCGCGGTCCCCGGTGGCGGGGCGGGCTATATCCCGCAACAAATTGGCGACATCAGCATCATCGGTTGCCGGTTCATTGAGTCTGGCGCGCGTGTGCCGCACGGCAATAACGATAGTTGGTGCATCTCGCTAACGCCTGGCATGAACCAGACGATCAACAATGTGAAGGTGCTCGGATGCACCACCGATGCCGACGTGCAGTTGATCGGAAACGGGACCAACAACGGCACGTGGAATAATATCCAGGTCGCATACAACTATTGCAAGCACGGTTGGGCGTCAGCCGTGGGTATCACCAGCCTGCACACTGATTTGTCAGAGGGCGTGACCACGTTCAACAACATCAACATTCACCACAACTTTTTCAGAAACGCTTACGGCTACGGTCTGGCCATCGGCGCGGATAACAACGTCGATATTAACGGTAGCCAAGTGCAGCTCAACAATGTTGTCATCACCGACAACGTGATCGAGCTATCCGACGCCAGTCAGTACCCGAATTGCATCTTGATTCGCCCAGGCCTGAAGGCAGGCTACACAGCCAGCGCACGGGTCGAACGGAATTTATTCAGCGTGCGGCGATCGCAGCGCAGAGTACGCGACAACAACGCGACCAACACACCGCGCCTGGTATCGCTTTCGGCCAACACATTCGGTAGCTCGCTGTTGTTCAACAACAACGTGATCGATGCGGCGTGGTCTGTGGCGAACATTTTTTCGCATCCAGAAAACGTCGCGCTGACAGCAGCGGGCAACACGTACATCAACGGCACGGCTTGGACGGGCTAAGGAGCATGCATGGCAATTCGAACGATTTACACGCGGGGCACACCAGGCGATTCGGCCATCCTGAATAGCCGGATGTTTCCGTATGGCCATTCGGTAGCGGATTGGGCGACTAAAAAGGTTGCGCCAGTCGAAAGTGCTGCGCCCAACACTGGACTGTTTGCATGGTCGCTCAATGACGTATGGGGCCTGGACTGGGTGCGCTTCCCATCCGACACCCAGCCGGCGAATTGGTCCACGGGCATTGACGAATGGAAGTTGCCGGTACGCGAAAACACGTGCTTCATTCAGGACGGCTTTGATAGTATTAGTGATGGAGCCAACATCACCAATCGCGTAGCGCCAGTGAGTCGATGCAAGAATCCGTGGCTGTACCGCGTTGGCCAACAAACGTTTGTCGGTGTGACGTTTAATGGGGAAAAATCAGTTCGCATTCCGTCCACGGACTTTGCTGCGTCCGGCATAGGTACCTACTACACAATCGACTGCGGCGCGGAGTCGTACATGATTCACGTGCGGGCCTGCGCCGCCAATACTTTTTTCGGTCGCATTCTGTTTCGATGCTCCAAGGCCAACAAAGGGTATTGGCTTGAGTTCACCCAAAATGGCACGAACAGTATTCTTCGCATTAGCTCGTTCGATGGCACTGTAGTCACGACTCTTATCGAGAATACCGGCTCGGCCGCGCCGAATCTGACCAGTGGCGCTTGGTACGATTACTACGTGGTCGTTTCCGGCTCGCGAGTGCGTGCGTTTGTGGGCGGATTCCCGTATCACGATATCACGTATGAAATGACGGACAATTTCTTCGATACGCACGTGGGCATTGGCACAAGGTTTAACTCGACGTACTACGCCGACTTTGAGGTACTTCCGCTGTCCCCCGCCGATGAAGCCGCATCAATCCGCGATCGGATCACGTTGCTAGAGGCATCGACCGATATCATCTCGGCGTCAGTGCCAGCGGCGATTGCACCGGTGGAAACCAATTTGACCAATCTTGTGACAGCCCGCACTTTGCTAGCCAATGCTTACGCGACGTTCGCTCAAGTGGCTGCGTTGGTGGTTGGA
>WPCK01066253.1_pt1 | contig 35394 bp, 29 predicted proteins | sample 5399851 | NCBI WGS metagenome assembly WPCK01 (sample SAMN12869471, study PRJNA574797) | sludge metagenome | isolation source: wastewater treatment of pH11 | place: China:Beijing | collected 2019-05-20
GGCGAACATTCCGATCACAGTCGGCAGCGAAGCCAGGCCAGCTGCCGTCGGACTGTAACCGCGCGCTAATTGCATGTACTGGCTCAAGAACACCGACGACCCGAACATTGCGACCCCGATTGCCGCCGAAGCGATCACCGCGATGATGAAGGTGCGATTCCGGAACAGGTGCATCGGAATCAGCGGTTCTTCAACGCGCAGTTCGACCAGCACCGCTACAACAAGGGCGGCGAGCCCACCGCCGACGAGCACCGCCGACTGCCACGAGACCCAATCGAAGTTATTGCCAGCGAAAGTCACCCACAGCAGCAGTGCGGCCACACCAGCGCTGATGAGGCTGATTCCCCAATAGTCGATGCGTACGGAACGGCCAGTAGGTTTGGGTAGACGCAGCGTGCGCTGCAGCGTCACGATGGCGGCTATCGCGAATGGCAATGCGAGGAAGAAGTTCCAGCGCCAGCCGATGCCGTCGGTGATCAGGCCACCGATGACCGGTCCGCCCACCATCGCAACACCAGTGACAGCACCGAGGATGCCCATGTACCGGCCACGTTCACGTGGAGAGATGATGTCGGAGATCAACACGGGGCCCAGTGCCATCAAACCGCCGGCGCCGACACCTTGCAGGGCGCGAAAGCCGATGTGCGTCCCGATGTTCTCGGCAACTCCCGCTAGCGCTGCTGCCACCACGGAGATGATCAAAGCGATCTGAATCAGTTTTTTGCGATCCAGCAGGTCGGCAAGTTTGCCCCAGATCGGTGTGGTGATGGTCGAGGTCAACAAGGTTGCTGTGACCACCCAGGTGAAGGCGGACTGGCTTCCGTTGAGGTCGGCAACGATCACCGGCAGGGACGAGGACACAATTGATGTCGACAGCACGGAGACGAACATGCCGAGCAGAATCCCAGACATGGCCTGAAGGACCTGACGGCGAGGACGAGAACTTACAGCGCCAGCGGAATCCTGGCGTAATTCGTTATCAGTAGCAGAAATGCTCATATCGCCATATTAGTTGCCCAAGGCAACTATCTCGAGGGGAATGTGGTGTGTCATTCGTCACCCGCCGAGTTAGTCGCTCCGATCAGAAAAATTCGTCACATGCGCGAAAATAGCAGTGATGAATTATTCGCCTCGCTCGTCCTCGTCCCCGAAACCTCGTCGTCCTGCTGCTTTGAGTGCACGTGACGCCGACCGCATTCCCGGTGATGTCGACCCCGCGACGCGCGGTGAAATGGCGCACACCACCGCCTCGATCGTCGTGAACGGTGCCCGGTCAGCTGAGGATCCCGAAATTGTCGATCGGCTCATCCGCCTCGTCGAAATTGAAGGACTCGACACGATCGCAGGGCTATGGGCTGACGCAGCGCCGAATACCCTGCCCGGTGCGTTGTGGCGACTTTATGTCCTGCGCGAACTCGTGCGGCGCGACCCGGAGAACATCACACGGCGTTACCGGCTCGGCATTGTGGCGGCACCCGTGGCAGAAGCAATTGCCGGTGCGGCGGCAATACCCGGTCCCATGGATCTGCGCCGGGTCGTCGATGCGGTCCTGACCGGCGTCTACACCGCTGACCTGTCCATCGCGCTGGAGCGCGCTGCCGCGTTTTGCCGCATCCTGGCACTCGGCGGGGCCATGGACGCAGATGCCGCCGAACTCGTCGCCGAACACCATGCCCGCCACCTGACTTTCGCCGCCGCAACGATGGATAGAACCGCTGATGAACTCGACGATGCCGCCCGGCTATGGCGCATCGGACGGTTAGAATAGTAGGGCGACGTCAGGCTGCGGTAGCCCCGGGCTCCAATATCAGCCGCTACGAGCGGCCTCGCGCCGAGAGGCGCTCCCGGTCTGGCGTCGCATTCTTTTTGCAGGTCAAACGGCAGATTTCCACTAGCAGACGAAGATGTCTAGAGAATGAACACCACTTGGCCTACTGACAAACGCCAATAACCGGTTATCGTAGTTCTCGGCGGCGTGTGAATGGCCCGCCACTCACCCGAGAGAACTTTGGAGCCCCCCTGTGCGATTCACGCCGCGCGACACCACGTTCTTTGACCTACTTGCTGAGTCTGCTGGCCACCTGGTGACAGGTGCCAGCCTGCTAGCGCAGATAGTTGGCGCTGACAACGGCGACCGCAAGAAACTCAACAAGAAGATGAGCGAGACCGAGAGCCTCGCTGACGAGTCCACTCATGCGATCATCAACCGCCTGAACACCACGTTCGTCACGCCGTTCGACCGTGACGACATCTACAACCTGGCCTCAGGGCTGGACGACTGCATGGATTTCATGGATGAAGCCGCAGACTTGATCGTCCTGTACAAGCTCAACGAACTGCCCGACCGGGTTGAAGACCAGGTGGAGATCCTGCAGCGCATGGCCGAGTTGACGGCCGTCGCAATGCCGAAACTGCGTTCGATGAACGAACTGCACGACTACTGGGTCGAGATCAACCGTTTGGAGAACCAGGCCGACAAGGCGTACCGCAAACTGCTCTCCCACATGTTCGACGAGATCACCGACCCGATCCTGCTGATGAAACTGCGCGAGGTCGTCGAGGTGCTCGAGGAAGCTGCTGACGCCTTCGAGAAGGTGGCGAACTTCGTTGAGACCGTAGCGGTCAAGGAAGCGTGACCCGACCGTGGAGTTAGCACTCGTCATCACGGTGGTCGTCATTGCTCTCGCCTTTGACTACACCAACGGATTCCACGACGCTGCCAACGCGATTGCCACATCAATCGGTACCCGCGCACTCACCCCGCGTGCGGCGCTGATCATGGCGGCGATCTGTAACCTCATCGGCGCCATGATGGGCACGCACGTCGCCGAGACCATCGCGCACTCCATTGTGAGCATCGATTCCCAGGCAACCCATTCGGGACTGATATTGGTGCTCAGCGCGCTGGTGGGCGCAATCACCTGGAACCTGATCACCTGGTGGTTCGGGCTGCCCTCGTCCTCCACCCACGCATTGATCGGCGGCCTGGCCGGCGTCGGTATAGCCGGCGGCGTCACGGTCTACTGGAGTTCCATCACGACCAAGGTCGTCCTGCCGATGTTCCTGTCGCCGTTGGTCGGTTTCGGACTGGCATTCCTGGTGATGGTCCTGGTGATGTGGTTGGTCCGCAAGGCCCGGCCGGCACCAGCGAACCGACGTTTTCGCATCGCCCAGACGGCTTCGGCCGCCGCAATGGCGCTGGGCCATGGTCTGCAGGACGCGCAAAAGACGATGGGCATCATTATGCTTGCGCTGGTTGTAGGCGGTCACTACAGCAAGGACGATGCCATTCCGTTCTGGGTGAAGTTCTCGGCTGCCGCCGCGATCTCGCTCGGCACCTACGCTGGCGGGTGGCGCATCATGCGCACGCTGGGACGTCGCATCATCGAACTCGATCCAGCACGTGGTTTCGTCGCCGAATCGGTCTCGTCGGTGGTGCTGTACGTCAACGCCTACGTGTTGCACGCCCCGATCTCGACGACGCACACCATCACCTCGGCCATCATGGGTGTCGGTGCCACCAAGCGGCTGTCCGCAGTGCGCTGGGGCGTGGCGAAGAACATCGCGTTGGCGTGGGTGCTGACGATTCCGGCCTCAGCTCTGGTGGGCGCGGTCAGCTTCTGGATCATCCACGGCATCCTCGGCTGACGTTCACGACACAAGCACTCACCACACGGTGCTCACCACACGGTGGGGCGGAACTTCTCCACTGACACGATCCGTGGCCCTTTGCTGGTCTCAGCGATATGCGCGACGAGGCTGGTGCCCGGCTGCAGATAGGGCGACGAGCGCGGCAATGCACGAGCGACCTTCGGGCGGGAATACTCGCGCAGTATCTCAAGCAGGTTCGGCAACACGGGTCGATGCGTGCACAACACCGCGCCAGTGTCAGACTCGATCAAACCGCGCAGCACTTCTTGCGCAGCGCGAGGATCTTTGTCGTGCGACTTCTCGGTGAGCGCCTTGACCCGTTCAAGCTCCACGCCGCTCGCTGTCGCGAAAGGCTCAACGGTGGCAGCACACCTGCGCCACGGGCTCGTGACGACTCGTTCCAAGTCATATGCCGCCAGCAGCGGCATCAGGGCAGCCGCCTGCCCGCTGCCGAATGGCGTCAGGGGACGAGTCTTCTCGCTCCCTGACCAACGCGAACGGTCCTGGGCCTTGCCGTGGCGCACGATGATCAGCGGTCGGGTAGCAAGCCGATCATGTTCGTGTGCTTGGACGAGCGCGTCCAACGGCACCTGATCGGCCTTGCGAGTCAAGAGATCGCGTGCCGTAGAAACGTTGACCCAGCGTTGCTCGTCAATCTCGCCCGGATCGACCTCGTGAACCGGGTATCGGGCACCAGTCACCGGTGCCTGTGATCCCAGCGGCGTGGCTGACCAGTAATGAGATCGCTTCACCCGGTGATCGGCCATCAGATACTGCAAGCCTGGCAGAGGCAGGCCCAGGGCAACCTGTAACCCGGTCTCCTCGGCAGTCTCGCGTATTGCGGCAACCGGTTGCAGTTCGCCCTTATCCAATTGGCCCTTGGGCCAAGACCAGTCTTTGCGGTGCGGGCGGTGGATCACCAGCACCTGCAACTCGTCATTGTGCATCCGCCAGATGAGGCAGCCTGCTGCTTGAATGACCTTTGCGGTGGCTTCGGTGGTGACGTCGAACGTGGCAGGTTCGGGCACCACTCTGACTGTGGCCGGACTCATCAGCGCCTCGACGACAACTGACGACGTTGCCGCGCGATGAGTTCAGATTGCAGGTCGGTCAACGGTCCATCCTCGCCGACGTTGCGACGTATCCAGGCACCGTCTGGTTCCAGATGCCAGGACGAGGTCTGCTCTGACATTGACTCGTCGATTAGCCACAGTAGGGTTTCGACATGCAGTGCGTCATCAATGCGCACTAGGGCTTCAACGCGACGATCCAAATTGCGGTGCATCAGATCCGCCGAACCGATGTACACCTCAACGCCCGATTCGGCACCGTCTCCAATGGCGGGACCAACCGAGTTCGCGAAGGCGTAGATACGTGAGTGCTCCAAGTACCGGCCGAGAATCGACCGGACTCGGATCGTCTCGGAGAGCCCGGGCACCCCAGGGCGAACCGCGCAGATGCCGCGCACCACGATGTCGATCTGTACCCCGGCCTGCGAGGCCCGGTACAGTGCGTCGATGGTCTGCTCGTCGACAATCGAATTGACCTTGATCTTGATCCAAGCCTCGTGACCGGCCAGGGCGGCGCGTCGTTCCCGCTCGATGCGGGCGATCAATCCGGTGCGCACGGTGCGCGGTGCGACCAGCAGCCGCGAGAACTTGGTCTGCGGTGCATAGCCGGAGAGCTGGTTGAAGAGTCGCGACACGTCTTGGCTCACCATCGGCTCGCAGGTCAACAATCCAAGGTCGGTGTACAGGCGCGCTGTCTTCGGGTGATAGTTTCCGGTGCCCACGTGGACGTAGCGCCGCAAGCCGTCAGGTTCTTGCCTCACCACCAGCGAGAGTTTGCAGTGTGTTTTCAGGCCGACGATGCCGTAGACGACGTGCACACCGGCATGTTCGAGTTTGCGAGCCCAGGAGATGTTGGCCTGCTCGTCAAAACGTGCCTTGATTTCGACGAGCGCCAGCACCTGCTTGCCGGCGTCGGCCGCATCGATCAGCGCGTCAACGATGGGAGAGTCGCCCGACGTGCGGTAAAGCGTCTGCTTGATCGCCAGTACGTTGGGGTCGGCGGCAGCCTGCTCCAAGAATGTCTGCACCGACGTTGAGAACGAGTCATACGGGTGGTGCAGCAGTACATCGCGGGCGCGAATTGCGGCGAAGAAGTTCGTCGGTGTTGACCGTTCCACCTCCGCCAACTGGTGGTTGGTGGTCGGCACGAACCGCGGGTACTGCAAATCGGGCCGCTCTTGGTCGGCGATGATGTTGAGTCCGGTCAGGTCCAGTGGGGCGGGCAGCGTGTAGGTTTCGGCTTCGCTCACTCCGAGCTCACGGGTCAGAATCGAACTGACACGACTCGAGACGCCTTCAGCGATTTCGAGGCGCACTGGCGGACCGAAGCGGCGTCGCAGCAGTTCCTTCTCCATGGCTTTGAGCAGGTTCTCGGCGTCGTCTTCTTCGACTTCGACATCTTCGTTCCTGGTCACCCGGAAAGTGTGGTGCTCTGAGATCTCCATGCCGGGGAAGAGTGCATCGAGGTGCTCAGCGATCACCTCTTCGATGGGAACGAAGGAGGTGTGGCCGACATTGCCGGTCGACGAGTGCGTCGACGGTGCGCTCGGTCGGCCGCGCTCGTCCACCGCGATGAAACGTGGCAGCAGCGGTGGAACCTTGACCCTGGCGAAGTGCTCCTTGCCGGTAGCCGGATTCTTGACGACCACAGCCAGGTTGAGCGAAAGCCCTGAGATATACGGGAAAGGGTGCGCCGGATCGACTGCCAGCGGGGTCAGTACCGGGAAGATCCGCTTGCGGAAGTATTTGCGCAATCGATCCTGTTCCGTCGAGCTCAGCTCGCCCCAATGCACGAGCGTGATGCCTTCATCATGCAATGCGGGCCGGACTTGATCGGCAAAGACTCGGGCGTGACGATCCATCAGTACATGAGCGCGTGAGCTGATCTCTTCGAGCACCCGGTGGGGACTGAGTCCAGACGCGGCAGTGACAGCGATTCCAGTGGCGATACGACGCTTCAGCCCGGCCACGCGCACCATGAAGAACTCATCAAGGTTCGAGGAGAAGATTGCCAGGAAGCGGACCCGTTCCAGCAGCGGCAGCGTCTCGTCCTCGGCCAGTTCCAGGACTCGTTCATTGAAGGCCAGCCACGAGATCTCTCGGTCGAGGAACCGGTCTGCCGGCAACGGCTCGAGTTCCTCTGGCTCGTCCAAGTCGGGCAGTGTCGCCGCTGCTTTACCGCGTGCCGCATCGGCGATGTGCTCCGCGATGTGTTCTGCCAGGGCAGGCTCCATCGGCGGCACCGGGTTGTCAGGGGATGCGATACCCGCAGTCGTTGCGTCTGTCATGGCACTATCGTGGCATCTTCCGATGTCATATGACGGGTTTAGCAGTGAAAATTTACCGTGAATTCGACAAATTCGACCCGCTATTTGCCCATTACGGCTGTGTGGTGGAGGTGCGAGCATACTGGATCTGTGTTGTGGCGATGTCGAAACCGGCCTGACGGTAAACAGCAACGGCTGCCTCGTTAGTGGTATCGGTCCATAGTTCGGCGGTCTGCCGGCCGTGCGCTCTCATGTGTGCCAGTGCCAGATAGGTCAGTTTCTTGCCCAAGCCTCGTCCTTGGGCGGCCGGGTGAACCGCGACGACATAGATCTCACCGGTCAGTGGGGTCTGTGGCTGGAGCTTCAACCAGAGTGAGGCGACCAACTCGTCCGGATTATCTGCCGAGCTGACGACGTAGCAGTCGTCTGCGTTGAACCAGTCGGTGCGTTGGCGCTCTTCGAGGTCCGCGAGAGTCCAACCGCCCTGCTCCGGATGGTGCTGGAACGCTGCCGCATTCAAAGTGAGCCACTTGTCATTGTCGCGTGCTGGGTCCAACGTCGATACGACCAGCTCGGGTCTGAAATGATTGATCACATCCGTAACCGAGTCTGCTGCGATGTCGCCGAGAGGTCTGGTCATCAGGCAGATCTCACGTACCGGCACGAGGTTCTCGCTGGACGCCAGTGCTGCCGCGCCAGGATGTCCCGCATGTGACCAGATATGTAGTCCAGCATGCTGACCTGGCTCACCGGAACGACTGGGCAAGGTCGCGTCGCGGATAGCCGACCGCAGCAGGGCACGTCCGACCCCTTGCCGGCGGGTGGCGGGATCAACGACGAGTTCGCCGCTGATCGTCGGCTGCCGCCGGTCTACCTGCGCATAGCCGACGATCGTCGGCGCCGTGGCATCGCCGTTCGGCGATTGGGCTACTGTCCGCGCGACGATATGGGTGATATCAGTGTCATCTGAAGCCAGATTGGCCAGGGTCTGATCATTGAGCGGCTGCGTGCCGTCGGCTTCTTGCGCACGCATAGCCAACTGCCGGATCTGCTCGGCATCCGACGAGGTCAACGGGTCAAAACGAAGTTGAAAATCCATGATGCTCGAATGCTACGCGTTCCCTGTGACATTCCGAATCGATCACCCGGCAACATGTCGGTTGAGCCTGGTCGAGACCGCTCGTCCTTATTTGATTCTCGATGCGATCAGATCCATCACGGACGAGTCTGCCAGCGTTGTCGAGTCCCCGACATTACGGTGCTCCGCAACATCACGCAGCAGACGTCGCATGATCTTTCCCGACCTGGTCTTGGGCAGTTCCGGCACCAGCAGGATCTGCCGCGGCTTGGCAATCGGTCCGATCTGCTTCGACACGTGACTGCGCAGCGACTCTTCGATCTGCCGGGCCTTGTCGCCTTGCGCCGCCTGGTCAGCGAATTCCTGGCGCAAGATCACGAATGCCACCACTGCCTGGCCCGTGGTCTCGTCCGTCGCGCCCACCACGGCGGCCTCTGCCACGGAATCGTGAGCCACCAGCGAAGACTCGATCTCGGTAGTGGACAACCGGTGCCCGGAAACATTCATCACATCGTCGACGCGGCCGAGCAGCCAGATATCCCCATCGTCGTCGCGCTTCGCCCCATCGCCCGCGAAATACATGCCGGGGAACCGAGACCAGTAGGTCTGCTTGAACCGTTCTAGGTCACCCCAGATGCCGCGCAACATACTCGGCCACGGCTCCTTGATCACCAGATAGCCGCCTGAGCCGTTCGGCACCGACCGGGCTTCCTCGTCAATAACGTCGATGCTGGTCCCCGGCATGGGCACCTGCGCCGAACCGGGTTTCGTGGCGGTGACTCCCGGCAGCGGCGAAATCATGATCGCACCGGTCTCGGTTTGCCACCAGGTATCGACGATCGGAGTCAGGTTTGCTCCGATCACCTTTCGGTACCACATCCATGCTTCTGGGTTGATCGGTTCCCCCACCGAACCAAGCAACCGCAGCGATGAGAGGTCGAACTGAGAGGGGATATCGTCCCCCCATTTCATGAAAGTACGAATAGCAGTTGGTGCAGTGTACAAGATCGAAACCCCGTACTTCTCAACGATCTCCCACCATCTGCCACGGTGTGGCGAGTCCGGTGTCCCCTCGTAAATCACCTGTGTCGCACCACCCAGCATCGGACCGTACACAACGTAGCTGTGCCCGGTGACCCAACCGATATCCGCCGTACACCAATACACATCGGTGTCGGCTTTCAGATCGAAGACGTTGTGATGAGTATGCGCAGTTTGGACGAGGTAACCCCCGGTGGTGTGCAGGATTCCCTTCGGCTTACCGGTGGTACCCGAGGTGTACAAGATGAAAAGCGGATGTTCGGCTTTGACCCAGACCGGCTCGTGCCGGACATCTGCTGGGGCCAGCGCGTCATGCCACCAGATGTCTCGACCATCTACCCACGCGACATCTTGACCGGTGCGGCGGATCACGAGCGTACGCTCGACCGGGTTAGTGCCAGCGGCGTCCAGTGCGCTCAAGGCTTCATCGACAGCGGGCTTGAGCGCGGCGGGTGCCCCGCGACGATAGCCGCCATCGGCAGTAATGACGAGCTTCGCCCCGGCGTCCTCGATCCGTGATCGCAGCGCCTCGGCTGAAAAGCCGCCGAAGACCACCGAGTGCGGGGCGCCGATGCGGGCGCAGGCGAGCATCGCGATGACCGACTCGATCAGCATCGGTGCGTAGATGATGACCCGGTCTCCAGTGGTGATCCTCAAAGCTGCTAAAGCATTCGCTGCGCGGCATACCTCTAGTTGTAGCTCGGCATAGGTGATCGAACGACTGTCGCCTGGTTCGCCCTCGAAGTGGAAAGCAACCCGGTCGCCAAGGCCGTTCTTCACGTGCCGGTCCACTGCGTTGTATGCGGCGTTGAGGGTGCCGTCGGCGAACCACCGTGCGACGGGGGCATTCGACCAGTCCAGCACCTCGGTGAAGTCCTTGTTCCAGGTCACGTGCTTGCGCGCTTGGTCTGCCCAGAACCCGAGGCGATCGCCGTCGGCATCGTCGTAGAGTGAGGCCTGCGCGTTGGCTTGGCCGCTGAACTCGTCGGATGGTGCGAACGAACGGGTTTCGTGTAACAGATTCGCCAGCGTTGCCGAATCTGCATCAGTTGCCCTGGTGGATGGTGCTGCCTGTGGTGTGACCTCTTGCGTCACGATGAGCCTCCGGTTGTGATGCATGGTTGCGTTGGGGAGTGTCGGCGTCACGTGCGCCTAGGACTAAAGACCCTGGCATCGAGTGTAGACCTATGTTGTGACCTGAGTCACACTATGGCCGTATGGGAAGATAGGCCTATGTCTGACAGGCCGCTAGACCGAGTGCTCACGAGCCTCGGCACAGCTGCCTTCGCGCTCGCCGCCACGGTGGCCGCACATGTCGGCGGTGGCGGACAACTTCCTGGCGGTTTTGTTCTGACCGTTGCGGCGCTGCCCACCTTCTTGGCGACCCTCGCATTTGGTTGGCTCCAGATCGCGACTCCGCGCATCATTGCTGCAGTCGCAGTAAGCCAGATCGTCTTCCATTACGCTTTCGCCGCAACCTCAGGGGCAAGTGTCGAGCGGCATGTTGCGAGCCTTTCCGGTGGAGTGCATCATCATTCACCCGCATCTGTGGTGACGACCGGTGGTGTCGCAGAGAAGCTTCATATGACCTCCGTCATGGCACTTAGCCATGTCGCTGCAGCGGTTGTGATAGCCGCTTTGATGCTCAGCGCTTCGCGACTGACTTCAGCCTTAAGGGCCTTCGTCGCGCGTATTCGACAGCGCTTCGTCGGTCTAGTGTCCGGCCCGGTGACGCCTACGGTGCGGTGCCTACCTTGCGTGCCGGTGCGCTATCTGGAATCAACGAGCCTTAGTCATCGTGTGGCGATACGCGGGCCTCCTTTACCGCACTCGTTCGCTATGTGACTGTCTGCTGGGTCGATGGGATGACTCATGTAGTGGTGTGTGCAATCCACCCTGCCGCGCTCACCGTGTCTTGACTGAGACGCGCTGGCAACGCCCCAGGGCGACTGACTCGTGCCGCGAGTCGAAATGTTCCCCGACTGTTGCGTCGAGGAAATGCCTGGTGTCGTTATCTGCTTGGGGGAGTCTCCGAAGCAGCCGTTGCCCTATCACGGGTGCCGTGTGTCGTCGATTTCGTGGATTCAGCCACAACTCATAGCGAATCAGGTCCGCCCAGGCCGTTTTGTCGGGCGACTAGAGATATCCCTTCAAAAAACCGTTCTTAGCCACAGTTTGACTGCGGCAGCACCAATGAAAGTTGGACAACCAACCATGTCAAATTTCCGTATGACACGTTTCGCGGCCACGATGACGGCTGGCCTAGTGACAGTAAGCCTCATGACGGCCTGCTCGTCGAATAACGCTACGACTGTTGAGAAGTCTCAGACCGATTCGACGACCACCACGCAAGCCGACTCCGTCAACGCCCAAGATGTGTGGGCCAAAGCCGCACCTGAGGGTGACATGAGTGCAATGTTTGGTCGATTGACCAATGATGGTGACCAGACGGTCACCATCGTTTCAGTGTCCAGTGATGAGGCGACTGAAATGCAACTGCATGAGACCGTGATGGGCGATGACGGGTCGATGAAAATGCAAGAAAAGGGTGGCGGCTTCACTATTGAACCGGGTGCCACGCTGACCTTGGAGCCAGGCGGTAACCATCTGATGTACATGGAACTAACCGCTCCTCTGCAAGCCGGTGCTGACAGCACGGTAACGCTGACATTCTCCGACAATTCCACGTTGGATCTGTCCGGTGCGATCAGAGAATACTCAGGGGCGCATGAGGAGTACGTGCCAGACCACGCCATGGATCACGGCGACGGTCATGACGACCACGAGCACGACCATGATTCCGACGGCCACACGCATGATCACTGATTGATCATGGCAACGGAACCACAGGACAAACGATCAGGTGGTTGGTCCCGGCGGCGGTTCCTCACAGCAGGCGCCGTCGCCGGTGCCGGTGCCGTAGCGGCGGTGGCGGCAGACCACGTACTACAAGGAAGTTTGAGGTCCGGGAAAGAGGCTGCTACAACTGCGACGCAGTTATCCGGGGACAACAGCAGGCTGACGTTTGGTCGGCAGACTGTTTCGTTCGACGGCCCAGTACAGGCAGGGGTGACGATCCAACCCCAGGCGCATACACGATTGATGGCATTCGACCTGGTCGAGTCTGTCGATCGAGGAGCTATCCGTCGCCTCATGCGCTTGCTCACGGATGATGCACGTTCTCTTATGCGTGGGGTTGCTCCGTTGGGTGACTCTGAACCAGAGCTTGCGACTGTGCCGGCTCATCTGACGGTCACGGTCGGCGTCGGCGCAAGGTTGATCCGCGTCGCGGCGGGTGAGTCCTTTGTTCCGGGGTGGTTGCGGCCATTGCCTACGTTCGGCATTGATCGACTGCGAGACGAATGGTCGGGCGGAGATCTCGTCGTGGAAGTGGCAAGTGATGATCTCGTTGCGATGTCACACGCTGCGCGTCTAGTGACGAAGAGTATTCGCTCTTTGGCAGTGGCGCGTTGGATGCAAGACGGGTTCCGGCATGCCCACGGGACGCATCCTGAAGGTACCTCCATGCGCAACCTCTTCGGGCAGATTGACGGCACGGTCAACCCGGTGCCGGGCACCGATGACTTTGCTGAGGTGGTGATCAGTCGCGACGGTTGGCTGGCTGGAGGAACTTCTCTGGTGGTACGCAGGATTCAGATGGATCTGGATACCTGGGACGATATCGACAGGGTGGGACGTGAGGCCGCTGTTGGCCGCCGACTCGCAACCGGGGCACCGTTGACAGGTACCACGGAGCATGATGAACCCGATTTCGATGCGGCGGACTCGTTGGGGTTTACTGTCATCCCCGATTTCAGCCACATGCGTCGAGCGCGGTCTGAAAACCGGAGGGAACGAATTTTTCGCCGTTCTGCGAACTACGAAGTGATGGACCAGCACGGCCGACCAGAATCAGGGCAGATTTTCATGTCGTACCAGGCTGACCCTGTCACGCAATTCGTGCCGATTCAGCGACGACTAGACGAGCTCGACATGCTCAACGAGTGGACGACACCGATTGGTTCGGCGGTCTTCGCGATCTTGCCGGGTTGCGGTCCGGAGGGCATGCTGGGCGAGACATTGTTCTAAGTTTTGTATTGTCGTCGAAGACGACCCGATTATCGAAGGAATTATCGTGAATTTTTATCATTCAACTGCGCAAAATCAACGTTCCGGGCGCAGCCTGGTAACCGTGCTCGGCGCTTTGCTGTTGGTTGTCGCCTTGGCGGTCGTCATTGCCCCACAAGCTCGTGCCCATGATGTACTGATCAGCACTAAGCCGGCTGAAGGTGCCTCGATCAAGATGCTGCCCGAACAGGTGAAGGTGACGATGTCTGCGAACCTGACCAAGACGGGTGCGGTGATCAAAGTCGTCGGACCAGACGGTGAGCAGTGGGACGAGCAAGACACTTCCGTTAGTGGGACCGACGCGGTTGTCTCGCTGCGTGAAGGCGGCCCGGCGGGCGAGTATCAGGTGACTTGGCGGGTGGTGTCTTCGGATGGGCACCCGGTATCGGGAGAGTACACCTTCGCCACGAGTCAGGACGCGGGCGGCAATGGGACGCAGAAACCTGCCGACCCGGTAGCACCCGAAGAGCCCGCCGTGAACCAGGACGCAGCTGACCCGACTGTGCCGCCAGCGCCGCAGGATCCAGATGGCGCCACGGGGAGCGAATCTGACACGGGCGATGCTGGTGAGGATGATGTTGTTATCGACGAGCCCACCCACGACCCCGCGGATGAGTCGGTTGAACGTTCCAGCGACTCGGACTCTGGTACATCATGGGGACGAGTCGGACTCATCGCGCTTCTTGGTGCTCTTCTTGGCGTCGGCTTGTACTTTGTAGTTTCTGCTCGTCGCCGGGACAAAGAGAACGACTGACGGGCGGTCTGCTCGCTAGCCCAACACGGCCGGGTCTCGGTCCGGTTGTTTATCGACCCGGCTTAGATGCTGCAGGCTTTCTTCCCTGTCGCTGGTTTGTTTCCCGGCAACAAGGAAGAAAGCCTGCAGCAATAGCCGGTGCGAGTTGGGTCGCAGTGCGACTATGGCTCGGTGACGTCCCACTCGGTGAGGACAGAGCCCTCGTCAAAAGACAGCGTGAGCAATAGCCGACCCGGCTCTGGTTCCCAAACCTGTTGCAGCATCGGGTTCGGGTGGCTCGCCACTTGCTGTACGGCGGCCGACCTTGGATCGAGCAGATAGGTTGATGAGGTGTCAGTTTCCTCGTCGACTGAGGTCCAGAAGAGTTGCCCTGTGAAACGTGAGAACTCTGCAGAATGTGAATTGTCTGTGTCATCCAGCGCCAAGATCTTTCCGGTGCCAGCAAGCGGAATGACATAGATGCGACCGTCCAACTCGGTGGCAGCGTAGTCGTCGGAGAACTTCAGTAATTCTGCGCCGCTGATCGGTGTAGCGAAGTTAGTCAATGGTTCGACCTCACCATCGCGCAGCCAACCGATACCTGCGTATCGGCCGACATGACCCTCATCGCCGTCGTCGGTACGCAGCGCTACAGCGATTCCATGTGGGGTGAGGTGCGGATCACTGACATCGACCCCCTCAGTACGGATGATCTCAGTGCCTGCTATGTCACGCGAATACACGACGAACTTGCCGGAATTGATGCCAGTTCCGGCCCGTTCCGACCAATACACACGGTCACCGTCATACGTAATGCTGGAAGGGCCTTCAGCATGGCTGTCCGGTTTCTCGTTGGAACTGACAACCAAATGCCCCTCGCCCGAGGCAAGATCGACCGCAACAATAGCGAACGGTGCGTCGCCATTGACTGGCTCTGTCTGGACTGAAAGCACTACTTGACCGGGATTCGATGGGGTGGTTGCGACATCTCCGATATTCCACTGACCACGTTCGTCCACCAACTCGGCAGGAAGTCGCCACGGAGTGAAGCCAACGTCTTCGTCCCACACGCCGATCCGTAACTCGCCTGACCTGTCGCCAGATGGTTCGCCTTCCATCATGATCCAGCGGCCGTCAGGAAGTGCCTCAATCTCCACCAAGCTGGGATCCGTATAGGACGGCAAACCGTCGGAATGGATCAGATAGTCGTCGGGTTCCGTCTGCGTGGGGTCGATCGGGGTGGAGTGCGCCACAACCGTCGGACTGCCATCTGCCCAACTAACTGCTTGTGAGGTGGATCCATCCTCGTCTCCCGTTTCGGAATGCTCTTGCTGCGAATCCACTGAAATAGCACCTTCGCGGACGGGTCGTGCGATCGCGGTAACGGTGCTTTCTTTCACCGAGACGATCACGATGCGTTCGGCAATCAGAGCTTCGCGCTTATCCCACGACGACTGTCGATCTGGGCCAACGCGTGCAACGTAGCCGAAGCCGACTACCGCGTAGGTGCCGGTGACCAGGCTAGGCCAACCGGCAAGCCAAAGGGAATTTGGATCTTCGGAATCATAGCAAGGGCGAAGTTGCTGGTTGCCGACCGAAAGTCCTTCTCCACTCATCGAACGTTTTTCAGATGTGCGTAAGGACGAAGGTGTAGTTGTACGCGCGAGCGGAAAACTACCGAAGTTTGGTTTGAGATCCGGATCGACTGATGCCGGGTCGACCAGTGCAGGATTTAATGCCGACGAGCTAAACACTTCAGGGTTGGGTACCGGAAGGTCCGTATCGGCGAGCGGGAACCATAAAGTACCTAGACCTTCGGGGTCGAAATTCTCGTCGTCTACAGACGGAGCAGCATCTGTCCGAGGCGCGTCGACAGTGGCGCTTCCGGAATTCGGTCCCTTCAGTACTGCGCTGCCGACACCGTCCACATCGACATTGAAATCTGTCAAAGTAAACCCGTCAACGGCGATCGGGGCATTGAGCGCCTGCTCGAGCGTGGTTGTACAGCTTATTTTGAGTGGCGTTTCGGGGTGCGTTGGCATAGGAACTGGATTTGCCGGTGGCGGAGGGGTGGTCACGCTGGTCGGGATTTGCGCAACAGCAAGGGTCGCGCCGAGGACGAGGGCGACACTCGCGGCAATAGAGCCGGTGACTCTCGCGGTGCGGCGTCGGCGGATCAGCCGGGGCAGCGAAGCTGCGCGAGCCGCCCAGGATTCGGTCACGGCAGTGTCTGGTTGGGCGTGCAGCGCGCGGGTGAACTCGTCCTCAAAAGAATCTAGAGGGGTGGGCTCGTCCCCGAGCGGAGCGAAGTATTTGTCGGTCATGATCGTTGCTCCTGTGGCAGGTGATCCAGCAGTGCTGGCGCGGAGCGCAGTCGTTCGAGCCCGTCGTGCAGGTGGCGTTTGATCGTTCCTTGTGAGGCATTGATGACATCGGCGATCTGCGGAACAGTCAGGTCGTCGTAATAGCGCAGCAAAACACAGGTGCGTTGTGTCGGACTCAACGATTGCAGTGCAGCATAGACATCGTGTCGATCATTGATCGGACCGGTGGAATCGGGCGCCGACTCGGCCACGGCGAGCAGCGGAGCGCGCTCGAACCAGCGGGTACGGCGGCGGTGCTGATCGATGTGGATAGTGGCCATGGTGCGACGCACATAGGCGACAGCCTTCACGGTGCCGGTGGCCTCATCCTGGTCGGAAGCCAGCCGGAACGTGTGTGATGGTTTTGCGAATGACTTGATCAGGGCGTCGTGAAGCAGGTCTTCGGAATCGGCCGGGTTGCCAGTCAGCATGCGCCCATAGGTCAGCAACGCCGGGGAATGGTCAGCGACCACTGCCTCCAGCAACTGCTCCCAGCGCGCCATCGTCGGCCCTCGTTCTCTTATCTCGTCCCGCCAATGAGGACCCTCTATGAACTTAAACGACTGGCAGGTGCAAAACGTTGGGGAGCACTCGTCATCGAAAACTACCCCGATACACAAGCGCGCCGCCCAAACCGAACGAATCGTTTTGGGCGGCGCACCAGGATCGCAGAAGCCGCGGGCTAGCCGACAGGCTTCCCGTGCTCTTCAGTTTGTTGTTCCTCCCACGTCGGGTAGTCGTTGTAACCTTCCTCACCGCCGCCATAACCGCGGCCCATGTCGACCGGGGTCAAAGGCCAGCAGTTGCGCATCCGCTCGACCAGATCGGGGTTCGACATGTATGCGCGCCCGAAGACGAACAGGTCCGCTTTTCCTGCGTCGAGGGCGTTTTGAGCCAGCGTTCGAGTCAGATCACCGGAGGCTATGACCGTGCCGTTGTAGCGTTCGCGAATGAACTCGTACGGGAACCGGTGCCAGATCGCACCATTGGCAATGTCGTCGTTGTCCATGCCGCTGAGCGACCGCAATGACTCAGGCGTTTGGAAGGCGACATAGGCCAAGTCGAGCTCGTTGAGCTGTTCGATCAGTGCCGAGTAGGTTTCCTCGACCTCGTTCTCCACACTGCCGTTGTAAAGGATTCCGGGGGAGATCTTCACGCCGATGCGGTGCGAGTCGCCCCACGCTTCGATCAGACGCTTCAACACCTCGATCATGAACTTAGTGCGCTTGACAGGACTTCCGCCGAATTCGTCATCGCGCAGGTTCGACGTGTCCGAGAGGAACTGATGCGGCAGATATCCAGAAGCACCGTGCAGTTCGATCCCGTCAAACCCGGCGGCTTTGGTGCGCTCCGCAGCCTTGCCGTATTTCTCGATGACCTCCCAGACCTCCTCAGTGCTGAGCACATGCAGTTTGGTCGTCATCTGGATCAGACCTTCATCGCGGCTGAAGATCTTGAAATCCGCTGGGACATCGCTCGGTGCGCACAGAGTGTTGCCGCCGCTGTTGACCTCGTGTCCGACACGTCCGGTGTGCTCCATCTGCAAGAAGATGCGTCCGCCTTTGGCGTGGACCGCCTCGGTCACCTTCGCCCAGGCGTCCTGCTGTTCCTGGGTCTCAATGCCCGGGATGTCGAAGTAGCCCTGGCCGCGCCGCTCCGGCCAAGTGCCCTCGGTGATGATGAGCCCGGCGCTGGCTCGTTGCGCGTAGTGAGTCGCCATGATCGGGGTGGGAACGCCCTCGGGAGTTGCCTTGGCCCGGGTCATCGGACCCATCACGATCCGGTTGGGCAAAGTCAGATCGTGGAGTTGATATTCGTCGAAAATGGACGGCATGGGGTTGTCCTTTCCATTGACACCGTTGTCTTACCTAGCGTTGCAGCGATAAGTGGCTTGGGCGTGGGACTGAAGTCCAGCGATTGGCTCTAGGGCATCGCGAGCGTTGGAATGGACGAGAGAGCGCTCGTCCTCAAGCATGCATCTCGCTCCAGGCGTAATCGTCACGCCGGTGGCGAACATCAGCCGATCTCGGACGATCCGAGTGCGCGAAACCGTTAGAGTCGAAAGCCACTAGCCACAGGTGTCTGTTGCTGGTGGCACCGGAAGGAGCGCCCATGTTTGAAAGATTCACCGACCGTGCCCGTCGGGTCGTTGTGCTTGCGCAAGAAGAAGCGCGCATGCTCAACCACAACTACATCGGGACTGAGCACATCCTGCTCGGCCTTATTCACGAGGGCGAAGGTGTCGCCGCAAAGGCACTCGAATCGCTCGGCATCTCGCTTGACGCGGTTCGCAGCCAGGTCACCGAGATCATTGGCGAGGGCCAGCAGGCCCCCAGTGGGCACATCCCGTTCACGCCTCGTGCCAAGAAAGTCCTGGAACTGTCATTGCGCGAAGCGCTGCAGCTGGGCCACAACTACATCGGCACTGAGCACATCCTGCTCGGCCTGATCCGCGAGGGCGAAGGCGTTGCCGCGCAAGTGCTGACCAAACTCGGCGCCGACCTGTCGACCGTGCGTCAGCAGGTCATCCAACTGCTGTCCGGCTACCAGGGCAAAGAGCCGGCGACTGCCGGTGGACCCGCTGAAGGTCAGCCCGCCGGTTCTGCCGTGCTGGACCAGTTCGGCCGCAACCTCACCCAGGCGGCCCGAGAAGGCAAGCTCGACCCGGTGATCGGACGTGAGAACGAGATCGAACGCGTCATGCAGGTGCTGTCGCGCCGCACCAAGAACAACCCGGTCCTGATCGGTGAACCCGGTGTCGGCAAGACCGCGGTCGTCGAAGGACTGGCGCAGGACATCGTTGCCGGTGACGTACCGGAGACTTTGAAGGACAAGCAGTTGTACACGCTTGACCTCGGTTCGCTGGTCGCCGGTTCGCGTTACCGCGGTGACTTCGAAGAGCGTTTGAAGAAGGTGCTCAAGGAGATCCGCACTCGTGGTGACATCATCTTGTTCATCGACGAGATTCACACACTGGTCGGTGCCGGTGCTGCTGAGGGTGCGATCGACGCAGCCTCGATTCTGAAGCCGATGCTCGCCCGCGGTGAACTGCAGACCATCGGCGCGACCACGCTGGACGAGTACCGCAAGCACGTGGAGAAGGACCCGGCTCTGGAACGCCGCTTCCAGCCGATTCAGGTCAACGAGCCCACCTTGCCGCACACCATCGCGATCCTCAAGGGACTGCGCGACCGGTACGAGGCACACCACCGCGTCTCTATCACTGATGACGCGCTGGTGGCTGCCGCCAACCTCGCGGATCGTTATGTCAACGACCGTTACCTGCCGGACAAGGCGATCGACCTGGTGGACGAGGCCGGAGCCCGGTTGCGTATCCGCCGCATGACCGCCCCGCCAGAGTTGCGCGAATTGGACGAGCAGATCGCCAAGGCGAAACTCGACAAGGAATCGGCCATCGACGAGCAGGACTTTGAAAAGGCCGCACAACTGCGCGACACCGAGAAGCAACTCGTGGCGCAGCGCGCTGACAAGGAGAAGGCCTGGAAGTCTGGCGACCTGGACACGGTTGCCAAGGTGGACGAGGACCTGATCGCTGAAGTGCTCGCCATGTCCACCGGAATCCCGGTGTTCAAGCTCACCGAGGAAGAGTCCTCCCGTCTGCTGCACATGGAAGACGGACTACACAAGCGTGTTGTCGGCCAGGATGCGGCAATCAAGGCACTCTCGCAGGCGATTCGCCGTACCCGCGCTGGTCTGAAGGACCCGCGCCGTCCCGGTGGCTCGTTCATCTTCGCCGGTCCTACCGGTGTCGGTAAGACGGAGTTGGCCAAGGCGCTCGCTGAGTTCTTGTTCGGGGACGAGGACGCCCTGATCCAATTGGACATGTCCGAGTTCTCTGAGAAGCACACCGTGTCGCGGATGTTCGGTTCGCCTCCGGGATACGTCGGCTACGACGAGGGTGGTCAGTTGACCGAGAAGGTGCGGCGCAAGCCGTTCTCGGTGGTGTTGTTCGACGAGGTCGAGAAGGCTCACCCGGATATCTTCAACTCGCTGTTGCAGATTCTGGAAGACGGTCGCCTGACCGACTCGCAGGGCCGTGCGATCGACTTCAAGAACACTGTCATCATCATGACGACCAACCTGGGAACCAAGGACATCGCCAAGGGCGTGCAGACCGGATTCAACTCTGGTGCCGATCTGATCACGTCTTACGACCGGATGAAGGCCAAGGTCAACGAAGAGCTCAAGCAGCACTTCCGCCCCGAGTTCCTCAACCGTGTTGACGACACCATCGTGTTCCCGCAACTCACACAGGCCGAGATTCTGCAGATCGTGGACCTGATGGTGGCGCGCTTGAACACGCGGATGCTTGAGAAGGACATGGCGATCGAGTTGACGCCTGCGGCGAAGAAGCTCATCTCCGAGCGCGGGTACGACCCGGTTCTGGGTGCGCGTCCGCTGCGCCGTGCGCTGCAACGCGACATCGAGGACGTACTGAGCGAGAAGATCCTCTTCGGTGACGTCAAGCCTGGCCAGGTTGTGATCGTCGATGCTGTTGGCGAGGCGCCGCTGGGCGAGTTCACGTTCACCGGCGTGCAAAAGGCTGACTACTCCAAGACGAAGCAGGCTGCTGCCTCATTGGAGGAGAAGGTGGACGAGGTCGTAGAGGCGTCAGTGGCCGCCGATGGCGGTGCTTCGGAGGAAGCGGCTTCCTAGGCTCGTCGTTGGTGCTGGTTGAGCTCGCGTCGTTGGTTGAGCTCGTCGAAACCACTCCGAATGAACGTAGAAAGCCCGGCTTTCCGCTAGTCGCCCCGGTTGGGGTGGCCCGGCGGGAGCCGGGCTTTCGCATGTCGCTGCTGTTCGAGCCTGCGTCGCCTTGAACTTGTCGGAGAGTCGCGACCTGTGCTCCCGTGCTACCGGTTGAGGGTGCCATATTCGGTTTGAGGGGTGCATATATGCATGGGACAACCCGAATATGGCACCCGCTATCGCGCGGAGGTGACCGTCCGGACACCCGCTACCGCACGGCACTACCGACTAGGGTGATGGGGTGAGCACAGACCGGACGATGCGCGAACTGCCGGGTACGGTGGCGGGTACGACCGTTCACGAGATCGAGATCAAACGCTCGAGGTTCATCACCACGCTCGCCCACGCTCCAACGACCGGCGAAGCGGACGCCGTAATAGCGGCGGTGCGCAAACAGTACTGGGATGCGCGGCATAATTGCGTCGCCATGATCATCGGACAGCAGGCGGACCAACAGCGTTCCAGCGATGATGGCGAACCTTCAGGAACGGCTGGAATCCCTATGCTCGAAGTGCTCCGACACCGCCACCTCACTGATGTTGTGGCAGTCGTGACTCGTTATTTCGGCGGGATCCTCCTTGGTGCGGGAGGACTCGTCCGTGCCTATACCGCTGCAGTGTCCGAGACGATTGATCAAGCGCCAGCGGTACAACGGGCTTGGCGGCAGTCGATCAGCATCGATGTCGATTACGCTGAGGCCGGTCGCATGGAGAATCTGCTGCGCACCTGGTGCGCTGGCCGTGACGCGAACCTGTTTGACATTGAATATGGGTCGGTGGCCACATTGACTGTGGCCACCGACCCATCGTTACAGGACGAGTTTGCCTCGTTCATCGCTGCGGCATCAGCCGGAGCGACGCAGCCGAAAATCGGAGAACGGCGCGTGACCGACATTCCGACCGACAGTTAGCGCACCGCTTCGTTACCGCTGTTCAACGACTGCCTCACCACGTGCGACCATTCCGGCCTCGTCGGACAACTTCAGTTCCTTCAGGAACAGTGCTACGACAAACCCGAGCACCAGGAACGGCAGCAGGTACCAGAATGCCGGTGCTAGAGCGTCCGCGAATGCGGTGACCACCTGGGTGTGAGTCGGCTCCGGCAGTGCGGCAACAACTTCGGGTGTCAAAGAACTCGGTGCCCCGCCGTGCCCGCTGCCGCCAATGGCCGCATCGGGGAAGATCGGTCCAAGCCGCTCAGTCAGTCGGGTAGCGAATAATGTGCCGAACATAGCGGCGCCCACCGAACCGCCGATTTCCCGGAAGAAACTGTTGGAACTCGTCGCCACCCCGATCTCGTGCGGATCGACCGCATTCTGCACGGCCAGCACGACGTTCTGCATCACCAGGCCCATACCTGAACCAAGAATGAACACCGAGAATCCGAAAGCGACCAGCGATGTATCCACAGTCAGACGAGTCATCATGATCAGTCCGACGACGGCGAGTGCGGTGCCAAGGATCGGGAAGATGCGGTAGCGGCCGGTCTTGTTGATCAGCGCACCGGACAGGATCGCCATGGTCATGACTCCGGCCATCATCGGGATCAGCAGCAGTCCGGATTCGGTCACCGAAACACCCTTAGCCATCTGCAGGTATGTCGGCAGATAGCCGATCGCGGCGAACATTCCAAGACCCAGGACGAGTCCAATCACCGATGTCAGGGTGAATGTCGGATTGCGGAACAGGCGCAATGGCAGGATCGGGTCGATGGCTCGCAATTCGACAACGATAAACGCGGCAGTTGCCAGCAGTGTGATTGCAAGTAAGGTCAGCAACCGCGGGTTCGCCCAGTCGTAGGAACTGCTTTGCGCGAATGAGGTCCAACTTGCGATCAACACGATGCCGGAAGTCGCGGTGATCATCGTGATGATGCCCAGTACGTCGATGGGCTTGTCCGACTTGTGGGACGGCAACTTCAAAGCGAAGTAGGTGATCAAGAAGGTGACGATGCCGACAGGGATGTTGATGGCGAAGCACCAGCGCCATCCCGGGCCTTCGGTGAACCAACCGCCCAGCAGCGGGCCGGCGATGGCTGAGATCGCGAAGATTCCACCCATCGGGCCCATGTATTTGGCGCGGTCTTTGGCGGGCACAATGTCAGCGATGATCGCCATCGACAGGATCATCAGTCCGCCGCCACCGATGCCTTGAATGCCACGGAATATCACCAGTTCGATGAAGTTCTGGGTTACCGTTGCGCCAACTGAGGCAAGGGTGAACAGACCAATCGCGATCAGAAGCAGCCAGCGGCGTCCCCACAGGTCGCCGAACTTGCCGTAGAGCGGCATCACGATTGCTGCAGCCAGCACGTAAACGGTCACTAGCCACGATTGGTGCTCTAGGCCGTTGAGCTCGCCGACGATGGTCGGCAGCGCCGTGGAGATGATCATCTGGTCCAGCGATGACAGGAACATGCCTGCCATCAGCGCGGACATGATCACCCAGATGCGGCGCTGGGTGAGCACGATTTTCTGGCCATCACCCGGGCTGTCGTTGACGGTTGAACCTGACGGCGCGTCGGTGTCGTGGGTGGACGTTGACTCGCCAGATGAATCGGCAATGTCGATGCCGCCATCCACGGAAGTGGGAATGTCAGCCACGGGACCCCTAAGTAAATGGTGGAAATAGGATAAACGGGCTCAAATCGTCATAGATCCGGACGAGAGCCGCCTGAGAAGTATATTCCCGACCCCCGGGTATCAATCCAGGTTTATTAATTTTCCAGCGGCCGTCAGCCATCGCGCTGGTTCGTTCATGGCCGCTCGCGCGCTCCCCGCTAGAGTTGATAACTCAACGATTCTCAAGCTTGTGGTATCTGGCATAGTACGGGCATCCGTGCCGCAAATCACAATTCGTTTCTGCGCATTTTCGGCCCGAGACAGCACTTCGTGTACTACTTTGCCCTGTGCGGTGGTGTCATCTAGTTGCCCCTCACCGGAGATCACCACGTCGTAGGTTTCTAAGGAATCCGGCATTCCGACCAGATCCGCGATGCGCTTCGCTCCGGGGACGAGCTGCGCCTGCCACAGCGCCATGAGCCCGTAACCGGTGCCGCCTGCGGCCCCGCTTCCGGGCTCGTCCGCATGTCGGGTATCGGCACGGTTGGTCGTTTGCCGAGTGAGTCGATGGACGAGGTCGTCTAGCCGCCGCAGCCCGGTTGCGAGTTCTTCGACCTGTTCGGGTGTCGCGCCCTTTTGTGGTGCGAAGGTATGGGCCGCGCCATCTGGGTCCAGCAGGGTGGTCGCTACGTCGGTCAACACTTCAACTCCGCCGGGTGGAGGCTGACGCAGGTTACTGACATCTATGGTTGCGAGCTGCTGTAATGCGCCGCCGCCTAGAGGCAAGTCTCGGCTGTGCTTGTCAAGGAATCGTGCGCCGAGGGCGCGTAGCGCACCAGTTCCGCCATCGGTTGAAGCAGAGCCTCCGAGTGCGATGACGAGGCTTGTGGCTCCCGCGTCCAGTGCGGCGGCGATGGTCTGACCTAGTGCGTAGGTGCTCGCGGTCATGGGCTGTGGCTTGTCGTACAGTTCGAGGCCGCATGAGGCTGCGAGTTCGATTACGGCCGTGCCGTCGGGTAGTTGCAACCATCGGCTTGGGCCAGGTCCCTCCTTGGTGGTCCGCGGTTGTTTCAGGCCGCGCCAGTGGGCTTGTGGGATCGCGTAGGCAAGCACTTCGGTGGTGCCCTCGCCGCCGTCGGCCATTGGGTACAACGCGATCTGATCGTCGGGGTGGGCGTCGTGCCAGCCGCGAGCGATCGCCTGGGCGGCATCGACTGACCGGATCGAACCTTTGAAGGAATCTGGTGCGATCAGCACTCGACGGGCGGCCATATCCTCATTGTGCGCTACCAGCTTCGGGGCACCTGTCAGTTGGAAAGTCCTGTGGCTAAACACCCTCGTCGAAGCCGGTTTGTCGCCAGGCCTCGTAGATCGCGATTGAAGCAGATGAGGTCAGATTCAGCGATCGTCGTTGCGGCAGCATCGGGATGCGCAGTTCCAGGGTGATGCGCGGATGCGCCAAGGCTTCCTCGGGCAGGCCGGTCGGCTCGGGGCCGAACAGCAGCACATCAGTGGGCTTGTATTCAATATCGGTGTACCGGTTGGTGGCACGAGTCGTGAAAGCGAGCACACGAGCATCGGGCACCGCAGTCAGATAAGAGTCGAAATCGGGGAAGACCTGCACCGACGCCATGTCGTGGTAATCCAGCCCCGCGCGGCGCAGTTTCGGCTCCGACAGATCAAACCCGAGTGGTTCGATCAGATCGAGTCGCGTGCCAGTGACCGCCGACAGACGAATTGCGTTACCGGTGTTCTGCGGGATCCGCGGCTCATAGAAAGCGATGCGAGGCAGTTGGGTCATGCACACCATTGTCGCGCCACCGGCGGGTGACAGGCACCATCGGTCAGAAAAACTCGTCCTCAAACGAAACAAACTGCTGTCAGATTCGTCACACAGGATGACCTGCTCTGCCGCAAAATCACTGACCGAACGGTGGAAAATCAACCCAATTGATCCTCCAATAACCTTTGCTCACCGAGTCACATGCCCCGCCGGGCGTTACGCTGGAACTCGTGACTGGTAGCCCTCATTTGCGCATCGTGACCGACGGTGACAATACGCCGCGCCCTGCGCAGGGCCGCACGCCAGCAGCGCAGCACATCAAAGTGCGCCGTGCGCTCCCGCGAGATGTCACGGTGATCGATTCGTTGGTGCAGCAGTACGCGGTGGATCGTATTTTGCTGCCGAAGGAACTCGTCGGGTACTACGAGGATGTCCAAGAATTCCTAGTCGCGGAAGACACTGTGAGCGGCGAAGTCATCGGCTGTGGCGCGCTGCACGTCATGTGGAGCGACCTGGCTGAGATCCGAACCCTTGCCGTGCACCCACGCCGCAAGGGTCAGGGCGTCGGTTACCAACTCGTCCAAGGACTACTCACTCGGGCCCGAGAACTGGGGCTGTCCCGCGTGTTCTGTCTGACCTTCGAGATAGAGTTCTTCTTGCGCCAAGGCTTCCGGGAGATCGAAGGCACCCCCGTCACCCCAGAGGTCTATGCGGAGTTGCTGCGCTCACACGATGATGGTGTGGCGGAGTTCCTTGACCTTGCACGCGTCAAACCGAACACTCTCGGCAACGCCCGCATGCTCATTGACCTGTGACAGTCGCAGACCGCTAACGACCTAAACCGGAAGCCGGTAGGTGGGCTCGTCGTGAGCCGACGAAATCTCAACCGCCAAACCATCGGCGACGAGCGACGTCAAACACCGATCGAACTGCGTCTGCGCACCAGATACCTGCTGGCGCAAAACGCTGCGGGAGACCTCGTCATTTCCGCGCAGCAACGCCATGATCTGCCCGCGAACCTGCCGGTCCGTGCCGTGCCAAGCCTGGGTCTTGCGGCGATGGGCATGCGTATCGACCGGCTGCCCAGCCGCCACCCACGCACATCGGTCCAACACTGGACAGCCCTGACAACTCGGATTCTTCGCCGTGCAGATCAGCGCCCCCAACTCCATCGAGGCTGCCGCCCATCGTGACGCTTCGTCGTCGGTTTCGGGGACGAGTGCTCCCGCGCGCTGGCGCTCAGCCTTGTTGAGGTGCGGGTCGGGTAACGCCTGGCCGTCGAAAAGTCGCGCAAATACTCGGCGCACATTGGTGTCGAGCACCACGGAACGCCTCCGGTACGCGAAAGCAACCACCGCCGCAGCGGTGTACTCACCGATACCGGGCAGACTAAGCAAATCGGGTTCGTTGTCCGGAACGCGACCGTCGAAGCGATCGCAAATCGCTTGAGCGCAGTCGCGCAACCGCAGCGCGCGTCTCGGGTAACCCAAGCGGTCCCAAGCCCGCAGCACGTCAGCAGTAGGAGCCGCCGCCAGATCATGCGGAGTCGGCCAGCGCTCCAACCATTCCAGCCAACGAGGCAGGACGCGGCTGACGGGGGTCTGCTGCAACATGATCTCCGAGACGAGCACGCCCCATGGGCTGCACGATGGCTCGCGCCACGGCAGTTCGCGGCCATTTTCGTCGAACCAGGCGACGATGCGGTCTTGAACCTCGAAGGGGTGGGCAACAACTGGCACGGGATCATTGTCCTCGATTTCGGGGTGGGATGAAGACTAGGCAGGCCCGTGGCGTTGTCGTTCAGCCGCATAAGGCAAGTGTCCACATTGTGGCTCGTCCTTCTCGGTGAGCAGTTGACTGGCGTACTTTCAATGAATGAGCCCCGTGATAGCTCTCGTGATCGTGGCAGCGCTAGTCGCTGTGACCACGATCCTTGGATTCGTGCTGCGATCCCGCTCCGTTCGGGTCACAAAGTCCGACATCACTGCTCTCGATCTGCGGGAATTGGGCATTCCCACCACCGACGGCCTCTGGTCCGTCGTCCAGTTCACCACGGTCTACTGCTCCCGTTGCCCAGCGGCGCGCCGGTCCATCACATCTGCCCTGCAGCAGCGACCCGATGCAGTGTTTTCCGAGGTAGACCTGACGGACCGCCATCAGATCGCCAATCAGTTGCGCATCTTGCAGACGCCGACGGTGCTGGTCGTTGCCCCAGACGGCATGGTTGCCGCACGACTGGCTGGTGAGGTCACGGGTGCTGACGTCGTCGCCGAGATCGAATAATTGAGGACATCATGACTAATCGACCAGTTGACCCTGAAACCACTGAGCACTCGTCCAATGTGAGCGCGCCCCGTGCAATTGACGCCCGCGGGCCGCGTTTTGGGGCAGCCATCACGACTGTCCTGTTGCTGGTCGCCGTCTTCCTGGCTGCTATCGGGACCTCTCCAGATGCTTCCGGCGCTACTGTTTCTGAACGTGCAGGCGATCCCGCATTCGTGTTGTCAGCAGTGATCGCGCTGCTCTTTGTCTGGGGATTTACGGTGCCGACGAGCGCTCCCTGGGCTGTTCTGTTCCGCACGGTCGTCAAGCCCCGACTGGGTCCGACCCGTGACTGGGAAGATCCTCGCCCACCGCGATTTGCCCAGTTCGTCGGGTTTGCCGTTGTCACGATTGGGCTCGTACTGCATCTGGTTGGCGTGCCGTGGGCGCTGGTTGTCTTTGGCGGCGCGGCGTTCGTTGCTGCGTTCCTCAACGCGGCGTTCGGGTTCTGCCTGGGCTGTGAAATGTACTTGGGGCTGGTGCGGCTACGAGTGATTCGGCCCGGGTCGCCGCTGTAATTCGGCGTCATTGCCACTGTTTCGCACCATGACTTCGGCGTGCCCTCGTGTCTCGGCGCGCATTGGCCCGTAGCCTTGGTGTATCTGACATTGATCAGGTCAGCGCTGATGTAGCGAGGAGCATGCCCATGCGCAATGAGCCGGTCTACCGTCGCCGCAGAGCCGTCGCGATGGTGGTTCTGCTCGTCATCCTTGCCTTGCTGATCTGGCTGATTACTGCCATCGTCGGGCTGTTCACATCCGATGGCGATGCCACCCCGCCTGCGCAAAACACTGCGGATTCGGGGGAGGCTGACGAATCATCCAAGTCGCAACAGGGGGCGCCAGCCAACTGTGCGGCCGATGCTCTTGAGTTGAGTGTGGCGACGCAGGGTACTTCTTTCGAAGTCGGGTCAAAGGTTGACTTCGTGGTTACTGTCACGTCGAAGGCCGCCGACCCATGTCTGATCGACGCGTCGGATAAATCACGAGTGCTCTCCATTCGCTCGGGGAATGACGATATTTGGTCCTCTGCGCACTGTGCTGCCGATGAGCCGCGTGAATTGTTGATGTCCGAGGGCACCAAGGACTCGCAAACCATCACCTGGCGCACGGAACGATCAGTACCTGGGTGCGAGGAGGGGCAGCGGAAACTGCGTGCTGGAACGTACCGCGCGCAGGTGAGCCTTGGTGATGCGACGAGCGAGGAGCTCGTCTTCACGCTCAACTAGGCGTCCCACGCTTGCCGCCTATTGCCCCGCCACTTGTTGCCGCAGGAATTCTTTCCTGTCGACGGTTTGTTTTCCGGCAACAAGAAAAGAAACCTGCGGCAATTCTCTACTGACACTCTTGACGGTCGGTTACATGGCTGCCGCAAAAGCAAAGTCCGTATGAGTTGTCCACAATGGGTGATTCAGACGGCGCCGTGAACGGTTGACCTGAATGATCCTTATATGGAGCACATCGAACCTCGTATAACCCAGGAATTGCGGTTGGGCGCTGACTTGACACCGGACTTGCACAGTCTTTTGCAGACCCACAAGGATCGCTTCACAACGGCGACTGCCGCCCATTGGGGAATACCGCATGCAACGCTGCATCGAGCGGTCAAACGCGGGATACTCACTCGGCCTATGCGTGGTTTCTATGTCAGAACTGACGTATGGCGGGAGGCTTTCCCGGAACAACGGCATCAATGGCTTGTGGAGGCGCTGGCTCAACGCTCTCCGCATCTCATCTTCGCGTACGAATCGGCCGCTGCGGTCTACGGCATTCCCAGACTTGATAAGTGGCACAGCAGGCCGCAGGTGATCAGTGGTTGCCGTACGAAACGAGGTACACATCGCGCGTCGGTCAAGACCTTCCACGAACCGCTCGTCGCTGAATCATTGCAAGTGAGAGGAATGCGGGTAACTGACCCTGCAACGACAATCGTGGACCTCGCACGAAGGGACTCAATGTGGTCGGCCGTCGCGTCAGCTGATCACGCTGTTCGACACAAGATGACCGATGTGGACGCTATTAATGAGCGAATCAGGTCCATGTCTGGTCGCACAGGAATTGCTAGAGCTAGGACTTATCTGACTCACATCGATGGGCGCGCGGAGTCTGTCGGCGAATCATGGAGTCGGATATTGCTCTTGCTGCACGGCTTCGAAATCCCCGACCTCCAACAGAGTTTCCACGACGAAGATGGATTCGTAGCACGGTGTGATTTCCACTGGGAGGATGCCGGGATCATCGGCGAGTTTGATGGACTAAAGAAATACGTCGATCCGGCAACGTTAAACGGCCGTGATCCAAGGAAAGTGCTGGCCGAAGAAAAGATGCGTGAAGACCGATTGCGACAACTAGGTCTACAGACGGTGCGATGGATATGGGCAGATCTGAAGGACCCGACGCGTCTAATTCGGCGGCTGAAAAAGGCTGGGGTGCCCAGAAGCCGGTGAGGAGTTGCCGCAGGTTTGCTTTCTTGTTGCCGGAAAACAAACCGTCGACAGGAAAGAATTCCTGCGGCAACAGGAGCGTGGGGCGGCGGGTGTGGGGTGGTGCGGAGCGCAGTAAGGGAGCAGGCTAGCTAGACGTAGCGTTCGAGGATGGATGACTCGGCGAGCCGCGACAGGCCCTCGCGCACGGCGCGGGCACGAAGTTCGCCGACACCGTCCACCGTCATCAATTCGTCCACAGATGCGGCCAGCAGTTTTTGCAGGCCGCCGAAGTGCTCCACCAGTCGGTCGATGATCGCGGTGGGCAGGCGCGGCACTCGGGTAAGCAAGCGGTAACCGTGCGGTGCCACTGCCGCATCGAGGGCCTCGCCGCCGCCCGGCAGGCCGAGCACGCGGCCGATAGCGGACAGGTCCAGCAACTCCGACGAGTCCAAGGCGTCAAGGCTGGCGAGAACAGGATCGGCGTTGCCGCCCTGATGCGCAACATCGACGTAGTCGCGGATCACGGCCTCCCGGTCAGTCCACACGCCGCCGATCAATTCCTCCAACTGCAAGTTCAGCAGTCGACCATCCGTGCCAAGTTCGACCACGTAGCCGTTGATCTCATCCGAGATACGCCGCACCATCTCCAGGCGCTGTACCACCACGCACACATCACGCACCGTGACGAGATCTTCGATCTCCAGCGCGGAAAGGGTCCCAGCCACCTCGTCGAGGCGGGCGCGATAGCGCTCAAGGGTGGCGAGAGCTTGGTTGGCTCGCGCCAAGATCGTGTCGGTGTCTTCAAGTACGTGGCGGGAGTGCCCGACATAGAGCGCCACGATCCGCATCGACTGGCTCACTGAGATCACGGGGAAGCCGGTCTGCTTGGCAACCCGTTCCGCCGTGCGATGCCTGGTTCCTGATTCAGTGGTTTGGATGGTGGCGTCGGGCAGCAACTGCACCGCTGCGCGCACGATTCGTCCAGATTCCGCGTCCACGACAACGGCGCCGTCCATTTTGCACAACTCGCGAAGACGTGTTGCGGAGAACGGCACGTCAAGCACAAAACCACCCGACGAGATCTCTTCGACAACCTGATCCATACCCAGCACGATCATTGCTCCGGTGCGGCCCCGCAAGATGCGTTCTAGGCCGTCGCGCAGTTCGGTTCCGGGCGCGACAGCCGCAAGGGTCTCCAGCAGGAGCTCATCAGGGTGATCAGTTGGTGTGGCCACAATCGCAGTCTAGCTGGAAACTGTCGGTGGAATCGCAACCGCAACAGCCTCGGCGACATTATTCACTTCAATAATCTCAATTGTTCCGTTTTGCGCCCCTAAGGCGCCCCCACCAGCACCAACAGGCACAACCGCGTGGGTAAAGCCAAGGCGTGCGGCTTCAGCAAGGCGCCTCGGCATCCCGACCACAGGTCGCAGGTCGCCCGATAGGCCAACTTCACCAAAGGCAACGAGGCCGCGTTGGACTGGCTCGTTTCGCACGGAGGACACCACCGCAAGGCAGATCGCGATGTCTGTGGCCGGTTCGGAGGCACGAGCGCCCCCAACAGTGGAAACATACACATCCTGTCCACCGACGGAACCGCGCAGTAGATGCCGATCCAGCACAGCCAGATTCATCGCCAATCGAGACGAATCAGTGCCCGATGTGGTCCGGCGCGCATGGGTACCGGCTGTCGGCATGCTCAAGGCCTGTATCTCTGTGGTGAGAGGACGGCGTCCTTCCAATGTGACGGTGATACAGGTTCCGGGAACCTCATTGCCGACACGCGAGATGAACATGCGTGACGGATCGACCAAAGAATGGATGCCGGTTTCGGTCAACTCAAAACAACCAACCTCGTCCGTGGCGCCGTAGCGGTTCTTCGCCGCACGCACTAACCGGAGCTGGGTGTGCCGGTCGCCTTCGAATTGGCACACCACATCGACCAGGTGCTCCAACGTGCGTGGCCCCGCCACATTGCCATCCTTGGTCACGTGCCCGACCAGCAGTACGGGCAGATCCCGGCTCTTCGCCGCGGCGATGATCGAAGAGGTCACTTCCCGCACCTGGGTGACACCGCCGGCGAGACCTTCAACGGCCACGGAAGCCACGGTCTGCACCGAGTCCACGATCAACAGATCGGGCAAGACCTGCTCGATATGCCCCAAAATCGTTCCGAGGTCGGTTTCAGCGGCCAGCATCAATAACGGGTGCAACGTGCCGATGCGTTCGGCTCGCAACCGCACTTGTGCGGCTGATTCCTCAGCAGTGACATACAGCACTCGTTTACCACCGCGCGCGGTCTGCCCTGCCACGTCAAGCAGCAAAGTGGACTTGCCGATGCCGGGTTCCCCGGCCACCAAGACCACAGCCCCTGGCACCAGACCGCCGCCGAGCACACGATCAAACTCACTGACGCCAGTCGGTGTGGCGGCTGCCGCAGCTACCTCCACCGAGTCAATCGGCACCGCTGGCCGGGCTGTGGGTGCTACCGCAACCGTGCGTGGCTCGGCCACAGCGTTCTTTTCCACAACGGTGCCCCACTGCTGGCATTCCCCGCAACGGCCCACCCATTTGACCGTAGTCCAGCCGCACTCGGTGCAGTGGAACTCGGGACGGTCACGTTTCGCCGCCGACTTTTTCGCAGTGGAAGTTGCCATGGCCTCACGTTAGCGCGCCCCTGTGACATCGGCGGCAACCTCGTGGTCAGTATGGGACGCACCCGCCCAATCGCACCGAAAATCGTATGAGACCGGGTAGTCTCGTCCAAGGCGAAAATGGACGAAACGGCCGATAGCCCTTGCGGCAGTGATACTACCGGGGCGGTTGGTTGCCCAGTTGAGGAGTGGACGAGATGAGTCAGGGACCGATCTTTCCTCCCGTGCGGGGATCGCGTGACGACGAGCCCAACGGCGACAACGGCACCTCGGCTGCTCCAGGTGCAGACAGGCACGCTTCACCGACGCAGTCTTCTGAACAGCCCGTCGCCCCGCAGGCCACACCTGCGCAGGCAGCATCCTCCCAGGAACCGGCTCAACCACAAACGCGAGCTGAGGCGCGAGCCCAGGCGCAGGCCGAAAGAGCGGGGCAGCCCGAGGAGACCGCATCGCACCCATTCGACCCTTTCGGTGACAGCAGTGACCCCGGCGACAGTAGTGACCTCGGTGACAACAGTGACAGAGAGACGGACTCGTCCCTCGCGACCGACGGCGACGAGCCAACCGAAACTGGCGAAGACGAAGCCGACGAGAACCGCCGCCGAATCCCCTGGTGGGCATGGGTGCTGATCGGTGTCGGCGTTGCCGCTGTCATCGCTGCGATCGTGATCGCAGTGGTGTCACGAGGATCCTCAGAGCCAGTTCCGACCGTCACCGTGACCGCTGCGGCCCCGACTCCGACGGGCACCCCGATAGAAAAAGGTGAGGGCTCCGCGCTCTACGAGGCCATCCCGGATGTGACGAACCAGTTCGTGCTGACATCGTTGGTGCCGAATGAAGCCTGGGTACAGGAACGCGAGGCCCTTGAGGCCTACGACGCGGTTTACGAGGGTCCCGCAAGCCTTGGCGATGGAACTGTGCAGTTGCAAGTCACCATTGGACAATGGCCTTCGTCGGATGACGCGATCACCAATGCGACGTCGTTGACCGGTAGCCTCGTCGGCGTCAACACTAACCTCAGCGATGTGCTCGCATTCGTCCAAAGCGCGAACGAGGACGAGGCGACAGAGGGCCAGACCGCGCAGGACGAGGCGGCCGACGAGGGCAGCAGCACTGACGCTTCGCAAGAGGCCGACGCGGAGGCAGAGTCCGCACCGGATCCAACTGCTCAGGAACGAGTAGGCGGACTGTGGGCTCCGATCGACGGTCTTGCCCAGGATGATTCCCCCGGCGCGCTGGTGTGGACTAACGACACCGTTGTGATCACCTTGCAGGGGCCATCGAACGAGTTGCAGCGGTTCTACGACGGGTACGGCCTGTAGGAACGCGCCGAGCGTCGCCGCGAGCCGCGAAGGACTTCAAGGACGAGCCGCGAAGCGTTCCAGCAGTTCGGAGTGCCCCGAAACCACCAGCAAGTCTGACGCAGCGATACGAGTCTCGGGTGTAGCGTAGACGAACTCGTCCCCAGGCGATTTCACGCCGATGATGGTCACGCCGTATTTGGTGCGCACCTTCGACTGCGCGATGGTGAACCCCTGCGTCTCGCGCGGCGGCCGCATTTTGACGATGGTGAATCCGTCCTCGACCTCGATGTAGTCCAGTAGTTTGCCGGAGACCAGGTGAGCGACACGCGCGCCCGCGTCTGATTCGGGGAAGACGACATGATGGGCTCCGATGCGTTGCAGAATCCGCCCATGTTCAGCCGAGACGGCCTTGGCCCAGATCTCGGCCGTGCCCATATCGACGAGGTTCCCGGTCACCAACACCGAGGCTTCCAAAGATGACCCGATTCCCACCACGGCGACTGGGAATTCTCGTGCGCCCAACTGTTCTAGGGCTTCGGGACTGGTCGCATCCGCCTCGACCACGGGGAAGCGGTCGGAGAACAACCGGATCAGATCTGCGCTGCGTTCAACGGCCAGCACTTCCTGATTGAGCCGATCCAAAGTGGCGGCGATGGACGAGCCGAACCGCCCCAGCCCGATCACCAACACTCCGGCGCGTGACCGGGAGCGCGGACGGTCAGCCTCCCTGAATGACGTATGCAAATCAGCCAATGATCGGCCTTTCTTCGGGCAACCGGATAACACGGCGACGGTCACGGATCGCTAGTGCGGCCGCAAGTGTCATCGTCCCAGTGCGTCCGACAAACATCAACACCACTAGAACGTACTTGCCCAATGTGGGCAACTCAGCGCTGAGCCCCGTGGATAGTCCCACGGTGCCGAAGGCCGAGATCGCCTCGAAGAGCACCCGGTCCAGGCTTGAATCGGAGATCTCGAGCAGCAGGATCGACGAGATCAAAAGCGTGGTCGCACCGATGAACACCACCGCGACGCCCACGCGAAGAGTGTCGCGCGGGATACGACGACCAAAGACCTCCATGTCGCGGTCACCGCGCGCCTCAGCGATGATGGCGATCAGCATCACGGCGAGTGTGGTCACTTTGATTCCGCCAGCGGTTGACGCACTGCCGCCGCCGACGAACATGAGCGAGTCGGTGATCAGCCAGGTGGCCTCGTCTGCCTGCGCCATGTCAAAGGTCGCCA
>WPCK01052052.1_pt1 | contig 35374 bp, 25 predicted proteins | sample 5399851 | NCBI WGS metagenome assembly WPCK01 (sample SAMN12869471, study PRJNA574797) | sludge metagenome | isolation source: wastewater treatment of pH11 | place: China:Beijing | collected 2019-05-20
TAGAGGTTGGCGATCTTGGTGCCAAAGAACAAGCTCAGCACGTCGCTGGGAACGCTGAAATTGACGAGGCCCGTTTCGAGGATGGGATTGATGACGATGACGTCGCCGCCGTTGCGGCGGACGGACATCAACGTGCGCATCAGGCGGGGATGATTGCTGGCCGGGTTGCCGCCGATGACGAAGACCAGGTCGGCCTGCTCGACGTCGTCGAGCGTCACGGTGGCCGTGCCGCTGCCGGTGACGGAGGTGAGCCCGACGCCGCTGGCCTGGTGGCAGTAGTAGCTGCAGTTGTTGACGTTGTTGGTGCCGTAAAGGCGGGCTACGAGCTGCAGCAGAAAGCCCGCCTCATTGGAGCTGCGGCCACTCACGTACCAGAACGACTGATCGGGCGTCATTCCCTTCAGGGTGTTCGCCAGCATGGGGATGGCGGCGTCGAACGGGATCGGTTGAAAGTGGGAATCACCCTCGCGGGCGATGAGGGGCTCCACCAGCCGCCCGGCTCGTTCTAATTGGCGGGGAGAGAGGCATTGAAGCTGAGCGATCGAGTGCCTTGACCAGAAGTCGCTGGGGATGGCCCCTTGCATATCGCCGGCCATGGCCTGGATCGACTTCTTGCATACCTCGGGGAAGCTGCCTCGCTCGTTGACCATGCCACCCCGCTGGCCGCCCATTCCCAGCGCGCAGGTCTTGCAGGCGTTTCTGGTACGCAGTGCCGTCCACATCCGCCACAGGCCACCCGCCTCGCGGCTCTTCCGCCAGGCGTACCAGACTGCCGGCCATCCTCCACCCGATCGACGCTTTCGCATGGTCACATCCTAACGCGGGCCATTCCCGCCGACAATTTCGCGCAGGGTGCACCGTGGATCCATCCGAAACCCATGCACGATCACGACTCGGCGCGATCGTGCTCCTCCCGATGTCGGGAACGCTCGGGTCGCGTCAGAAACCCCCATTGCAAGGCCTGATCCTGCTCGTAGTTTTTTCCTAGGGTCAAGGCGGTGACCGCCTTCGCCAGTTCGTAGCCCAAATAGAATGCGTGGGATGGGGCCAAATCGTGAGGGGACGCCTGCAGGATGCCATCGAGCAGCTGATAGGGATCGCTCCCCGATACATGCAGGTCGCGGTTCAGCACGTGAATCTGGTCACCCGCCAGAAAGACCCGAAAGTTCCGATCGCGGATGAGACTGGCCAGCTCGTTGACCTCGTCCTCCGTCCGCTGCAAGGTGGTGGCATCCCTGAGCAGAACCAATCTCGGTTCCAGGTGCTTGGGCAACGTGCGGTGCGTGACGGCATGGTACACGAGTCGCCGGGCCAGGTCGCATTCGCGAACACTGGTGCGGGCCCAGGAGATGACCTGCGTGGTCAAGACGCTCCGGATGCCGAGCTCCTGACAGACGGCGAGCAGCAGCGTATTGACTCCCGAGGAATCGACATCCGTCAACTCCGTCAGGTTGCCAATCCCCATCATCATCTCGATCGAGGGAAACTGCTGCCGCATGGCGCCATACCGCTGCAGGCTGTCGGCAAAACCAAAGCCGATCGGTTCCAGCACGGGGTCGATGCGGAAGGGAACGCTGTGGCAGCTGAGGAACTCCATCGTTTCGATCAGGGACTCCGGATGTGCGACGTCGTCGGGAATGGCCACGACCTCGCAATTCCAATCGAGTGCATGCTGGCGATTGGACTGATTGACCGAGAGCACCAGTTCTGCGCCGGCTGAGGTGGCCAGGGCGATCTCCTCGGAGTTGAAGCTGTCAATGGAGACGCGGATCCCCTCGTCTCGCAGTGCCTTCACGGATTCACCCACGGTTCGGCAGGTGTCTTGACCTGGATCGCAGCCAAGGTCGATGACATCCGCACCGTCGGCGACCAGCCGCCGGGCCTTCCGCAGGAGAGGTTCTCGTCCCATGCGGGGTGCGTGATTGATTTCGGCGAGGATTGCGATGTCGTGCGGACCGTAGTCGCGCGGCGCCTGATCACCTCGGCCAAAGAAGGCTGGCAGTTCCCGCAGGTCTTTCGGCCCGCGGACCACCGGGAGCTGCAGGAGATGTTCCAGCTGCGGCAGCGATCCCTGACAATGGCCGGGCAGTATCATGCGGGATGCACCTTGGGGTGGGTGAGCGTGCCGGGCAACCCAATCGGTGGTCATCAGGGCCGCGACGGAGATGGGCAACACTTCGAGCGAGTAGTCGAATCCCCCCGGTCCGCCCAATTCCGCCACGATGCGTTGCAGCGACTGCGCCGCCAACTTCCCGGTCACGAAATGGATGTGCTCTTTGGGCATGGTCGCGCGGCAATTCGCCAAATCCGGCATCAGCTACCTGCGCTGGACGTGCTGCGGAAGCCGCCATTCACGTGGAGGACCTGGCCGTTCACGAACTCCGCCTGTGGGGAACAGAGCCAGGCAATGGTCTGGGCGACGTCCGCAGGGGTGCCCCAGCGCTGCAGCAGCGATTCGTGGACCGCACGCGCTTGCCAATAGGCGGAGGCCGATTCGGCCCAGCGGGTGCGAATCCAGCCAGGTGCCACGCAGTTCACCCGGACGTGTGGGCCAAAGGACTTTGCCGCGGACAGGGTAAATGCCATCACGGCCCCCTTGGCTGCGGAGAATAGCTGGCCGCTTTCCCCCGCCATTCCTGTGGCCGCTTGATCCCAGCCTAGATTGATGATGCAACCCGTCGGCGGACCTTCTTGTCCGCACATCCGCTCCCCTGCCGACCTAGTCAGTCGTATCGTGGCGCGCACGTCGAGTTGCCACAGGCCGGTCAGCTTGTCTTGGAAAGTCGCCTGGGCCATGGCACCGGTCAGGATATCCAGGCCTGCGACGTTGACCCAACTGTCGACGCGACCCTTCCAGTTCCAGGCGGCGTCCGCGAGCTGATCGGGAGTGTCGTCGTCCCGCAAGTCCGACAACAGGAAGTGCGCTTCGCCACCGAACCCGCGGATTTCCGCAACGAGTCCCTCCATTTCCTCCCTGCGGCGACAGGCGTGCCCCAAGACCAGGGCGCCCCGGCGAGCCAGTTCCAGGGCCGTGGCACGACCGATTCCGCTTGATGCGCCGGTTACAACGGCGACCGTCCCTTGCAGCTCCATGGGTGTGACCATTTCCCGTATAGGCGGCGGGCTCCGGAGGACGCAAATGGAAAGGAGCCTCAAAAAATCGGCTGGAAACCCGCGGCTGGGCGGAAGGGATTGTAGCATGGCCGCACGCGGTGCGCGGAGTGCTTTCCCGCAGGACGGCGGCACACGCCGCAGCCGTCGAGATCACGAGAGTTGGGCCATGGCCACGGTCACTGCCACTTCCGATTCCACGTTGCCAACGGCGAAGGACCTGCGGGAGCGAATGGCCACCACGGTGCTGGCGTTCCGTGGCTATAACGTCACGAACCTGGGGCGCATGCCCGAGTTGATCGCACATCCCAGGTATTCCGACATCCTCTGCACATTTCTGGAGCGTGGCTCCCGATTGTGTCGGGACCTGTTCCAGCGGGATGTCGATCTGATCGCCCGCGTACGGGAACAGCGCGAGACTTCCCTCAGTAGCTACGATGAGGCGATCGCCATGGTCGTTGCCGGGGAACTGGCGCAACTCGAGATCCTGCGCGCTGAGTTTGGTGTGGACTGGGCCCGATGTCGGTTCACGTTCGGCTACAGTCTTGGCGAGATCACGGCGGTGATTGCGGGAGGTGCCTTGGAGTACGAGCAGGCGCTTCGCGTCCCGCTGGAACTGGCGCAAGACTGCGTTGCCTTAGCCCGCGATACGACACTGGCCGTGTTGTTTTCGCGGCAAAGTGAGCTTGCCTACACGGCGGTGGAAGGGCTCTGCCAGGAGATCAATGCGTCGCAGCAAGGAGTGATGGGCATCTCGGCAGTGCTGGCCCCCAATTCGCTGCTACTGATCGGTCAGGGGGATACGCTCGATCGGTTTGCAGCGCGGATGAGTACCTTGTCCACGAATCGGCTGCACTTGCGGCGGAATGAGCACTTGTGGCCCCCGCTGCACACGCCCATCGTATGGCAACGGAATATTCCGTGTCGAGCTCGCCAGCGCATGTTGAGCATGCACGCCAGTGGCGGCCAGCCGGCGCCGCCCGTCTTTTCCCTGGTGACGGGGGCCTTGGCCTATCAGCAGGGGGATGTACGGGCCACGCTGGGCGCTTGGATCGACCGGCCTCAGCGGCTGTGGGATGCCGTCGAATACACCTTGTCCAAGGGGATGACAGACGTGATTCACGTGGGCCCGCAGGCCAATATCATTCCCGCCACGTTTGATCGCGTAGCCCAGAATGTCGAGGCCCAAGTGCGGAGCAGCAGCCGGATGAAGGCCCTGTCGCAGATGGCGCGTCGGCCGTGGATCCAAGCCCTGCTGCCTCGTCGCGCCAGCTTACTTCGAGCTCCTCAACTGCGTCAGCTCATGCTGGAAGATTGGCTGCTGGCGCAACCGACCGTGCGCCCCCGCGATCCTCATCCCAGCCTTGGGTCGCGCTAAATCCGAGCGGCGATCAGGTCGTAGCCCTGGCAGGCCACCACTTCACTGGGCACGATTTCGCCGGCACGAATCCCTTCGCCACTGACGTAGACCACGGCGTCCACGTCGGGGGCGTCCGCGTACGATCGTCCAATCCAGGCCCGGTCTTCCCCCTCGACCTGCTGGTCAATCAAGATCGGCAACTGCTTCCCGACCTGTGCGGCGCCGCGGCGCCAGGCGATCTCTTGCTGGACCTCCATCAGCCGGTCGCGTCGCGCCACCTTGACTTCCTCGGGCACATGATCTGGCAGGGCGGCCGACGGGGTACTCGGTTCGTAGGAATACGTGAAGGCCCCCAGTCGATCAAATCGCTGCTGCTTCACAAACGCCACCAGTTCCTCGAACTGTTCCTCCGTCTCCCCTGGAAAACCCGTGATCAGGGTGGTACGCAGCGCCAGGTTGGGAATGCGATGTCTCAGGCGATCGAGCAGTGCTTCCGTGGTGGCCCGATCGACGCGGCGGGACATCCGACGCAACATGGTGTCATGGATGTGCTGCAGAGGGATGTCCAAATAGGGAAGGATGCGGCGTGCCCCGGCAATCGTGTCGATCAGGTGGTCGTCAATGTACATGGGGTAAAAGTACATCAGACGAATCCAATCGAGTCCCTCCACCTGGTCAAGCTGTTGCAGGAGTTCCGCCAGCCGTGGCTGGCCATACAGGTCCCATCCGTAGTAGGTCGTATCCTGCGCCACCACGATCAGTTCCCGGACGCCACTTGCCGCCAGTTCGCGCGCTTCATCGAGGACCTCTTCCATGGGCTTCGAGACATGCTTCCCCCGCATTTGCGGGATCGCGCAGAACGTACAGAGCCGGTCACAACCTTCCGAGATCTTGAGATAGGCGAAATGTCGCGGGGTGATGCGCATCCGCTGACGGTCGGAGAGGGCGACAACAGGAGCCGGTCGAAATACGGTGCGTTGTTCCGTCTGGTCGCCCAGAAACCGGTCGGCCACCTTGGTGATCTGTTCCCTGCCAAAGACTCCCACGACGTAGTCGATTTCGGGACACTCGGAAAGCAGCGATTCCTTCTGCCGTTCGGCCAGACAGCCTGAAACGATCAGCCCTCGCAGGCGTTGACGGCGCTTCAAGTCGATCATTTCGCGAATGGCGCCATAGGACTCGGCGCGTGCCTGTTCGATGAACCCGCAGGTATTCACGATGACGAAGTCGGCTCCGTCGGGATCGCGGACCAGCTCGTAGCCATCCAACTGCAACAGCCCCAGCATGCGTTCGCTGTCGACCAGGTTCTTGGGGCAGCCCAGGCTGACAAAGGCGTATCGCCCTTTGGAGCTGGCTCGCGGCGCGATCGACGGGGCGGGAAGGTTCGGGTTTTCTAGGATGGGGAGCTGCGACATGGATTTCATCGTAGCTTCCGGCGCAGGTGCCCGGAAGTCGGGAGCTTGGGACGAGGGGCCATTGGCCCAGCGCCCCATGGCCCTTACTTTGGTAGCGGAACGGCGCCAGCCGTCCGGTACGCTAACAACGAAACACCGTGAAGAACCGGGCGGCTTGCGCCGCGCCGCTTCAAGGAGCGGACACATTCACGGTAAAGCAAGTGCCATTGGCCCAGCGACCCGGGCCCGCCGCATTAGTCTTCGGCCCGGCTCCCATCACCACACATCATGACGATCTTGGGATGAAACGTGGCGACGATCTGTACCAGATCGGCCTGAGCGTCCATTACCGAATGGATGTCTTTGTAGGCGCCTGGGGCTTCATCGATGCCGGCCGCGAGGACCCGAACCCCTCGGTCCCTCAGGTGGTCACGCCACATGTGCCAGCGGAACTGCTGTTTGGCTGCAGTGCGCGACATGGCGCGGCCCGCCCCGTGTGCCGCGGAATGGAAACTGGTCGCTTCTCCCCTGCCCCGTACCACGTAGCCGGGCGCCGCCATGCTGCCGGGGATCACCCCCAGGACACCCGCCTGGGCTGGCGTCGCCCCCTTGCGGTGGACGATCAGATCCCGTCCCCCGTGTTGTTCCTTCCAGGCGAAGTTGTGGTGATTCTCCACGACGGCGAGCGCTTGGGCGCCCGCGAGTTTCGTCACTCGTGCGTGAATGAGCTCGTGATTGGCTGCCGCATACCTGCCCATCAGATTCATGGCCGACCAGTACTCCTGACCTTCTTGCGAGTCCAAGGTCAACCACGCCAGGTGCTGCAGCCCGGCGTCTTGTCGTAATCGCGCGGAGAGCCCCTGCCGCGCGATGTCGGTGTATCGCCGACAGACCTGGGCTCCCGCACCGCGACTGCCGCTGTGACTGAGGAGTGTGGCGTAGTTGCCCGCCGCCAGACCAAGGTCGGGGGACGGCAGCTCCAGGATTCCCCATTCCACGAAATGGTTGCCCGATCCACTGGTGCCCAGTTGCTGCCGGGCCGTGTCCTTGACCTGGCGCGTCACCGCCGTCACGTCCCAGTCCTCGTCCATCACGTCGTGGTCCAATGCAATCGGCCAGCTCTTCCCGGCCCCGAAACGAGTACCCTGCTGCAACGCCGCATCCAGGGGTTGGCAATCGGCAGGATCGTGGAAGGTCAGGGGAAGATCGGTGACCGTTAACCGCATGCGGCAGGCGATATCGACTCCCACGGCGTACGGGACGACCGCATTCTCGCAGGCGAGGACACCACCGATCGGCAGTCCGTAACCGACATGCGCGTCGGGCATCAATGCGGCACCGACGGCCACTGGCAGGCGGCAAGCCTGTCGCATCTGTTGCCGTGACGCCTCGTCAATGTCCTCGCCCCACTGCCGAAACTCGATCGTGGCGCGGGGAGGCATCGGCTTCTCACCGATCACGGCCCGGGCCAGCTCCTGAAAATGCCGGTCCGATAGGAACTCGCCGGGGTTGGCCATCAGCTGAGGCAGAATCCGCTTGGGGTTCAGCTTCTGCACCTTGCGGTCCAGGGCGGCCGACTGGATGGCCTGGATCGCTTCCGGAATGAAGTGCTCGGGGACACCCAGGCGCTTGAGCTGTTTCTTGTTCATGTTGGCCGCACGAGCGTCTCACTCCAGCGGAAAGTCCTCCTCCACGGCATGGATCTTGAAAATGGGCAAGTGTCGATAATAGACCTCCAGGATCATCGTGGCCAGAGACGTACAATAGAGGCGTCCCCCTGCGGCATCGTATCGACCCTGGGTGTACCAGCTTCCCGTTTCATGTCCTTCACTTGCCTGCAGGGCAATGACCTTGTCGCGGAGGCGATCGTTCCATCGTTCCCAGGGTGGCCCACCGAAATGGCGCATGACCTGCGTCGCATAATAGTCGAAGTACACATCGGGCCGATTCGTCGCGAGGCTGGGGCCAGTCCGGTTGAGATACTCAATCCCATCCGTCAGCCGTGCATCGTCGCGAGGCCAGCCCAGGTACATGCGGCAGAGCAGGCCCACCGCGCTGGTGCTCTTGCGATACTGGTACTCGCGCGTCGGTGCGGAGCCTCCGGTTCCGATCGAGCTCGGGACTGCCTGATAGCGAAACTTGAAGCCCTGCTCGTTCGCCACGGAATCGAGAAAGGCCGACGCGCGTTGCACGGTGACCGGAGGTACCTTCAAGCCCGCCAGGTGGGCCGACTTCAATGCCATGAACTGCCAGCCCAGCACGGAGGTATCACCTGGCTGGCGTGATCGATAGCGCCAGCCTCCGCCGATGGGATCCTGTGCGTGGACGATCTCATTGACCAACAGCTGTGCGGGGGCCTTGAGCCGCGGGTCGCTCGTCATCGCATACGCTTCACACAGGACGATCGTGCACAGTCCGTGGGAATAGTAGTTGCCACCCGGGTCCGCCAAGGAACCTCGATTGCCACCCACGCGTGCGCCGCGGAGTAAGAAACCGAGCCCTCGGTCGACCGCTTGCCGGTAATCCCCTTCCTGGTGGGTGTGCCCCGCGCCGAGGAATGGGAGCAGCGCCAGCGCGGTGGCGCCAAACGGAACGGGCAGCTGGCGTTCACCGGGATTCCCGCATTGCGCGCGACATGGAGGGGCTCGACGGTGGTCGAGCGACCAGCTCCCGTCGGGATTCTGGTGGAGCGCAAGCCATTTCAAGCCCAGGGCCACGGCGGCTTCGCTGCCGGGAGTCCCGCCCGCCTCCCGCAAGAGCTGCTTCTTGGCCGCCGAGGAACGACCTCCCAAGGCAGTACCATCGAGTGCCCCGCCGGCACCCGTCAGGTCGCTCGCCACCATGGCATCCAGTCCCACGGGATCAACGACGGCTGGTGACGGGGCCGAGGACAACTCCGAGGGAGTCTCCAGAAAATCGCTCGGCATCACGTCGGGTGGCGCAGGTACCTCGGGCTGTGGAGTCTCTGCCGTGAGCTCCGCGGGCGCCTCCGCCTGGAAATCCGACAAGTCGGCAGCGATCTCCTTCGTTTCATTCAGTACGACAACCTGCGTCGGACGGTATTTCAGCGGCAAGGGAAAGGTGAAAAGGGCCAACGCCAGGAGCAGGATCACGTGAACGACGCTGCTGGTGAGCCAGCTGGGCAGCGCCGCAAGACGCCAGGAACCGCTCGATGGATCTTGGGTTCCTCGGGACATGATACCGGTTCAGTCTAGCGGGCCCGCTCCACTTTGCAACCGATTGGCGGGCTCCGTCGCAATAGAATAGACTGGATGGGAGATTTAAGGAGTCACGACCCCATGCATCGAACTGCGCTCATTCCCCTCTTGGGAGCCTTGGCCTGCGTACCTCCCGCCAGTGGCCAGACGTACAATACCATGGTCACGACCGGGCCATCCACCAATCGCGTGGATATCGTCTTCATTGGGGACGGCTATACTGCGACCCAGGTGGATTCGCTCTATCCGGCACACGTGCAATCTCAGGTCAACCACATGTTCCGAGGGGCCCAGTCCCCCTTTCCCCGCTACGAGCAATTCTTCAATGTTCATCGCGTGAACGTGGTAAGTGCCGAATCGGGTGCGGACAAGCCACCGCAGGGCATTTTCGTCGATACGGCCTTGGACGCGAGCTATTGGTGGGATGGATCCACGGAGCGTCTGCTCTATTTCAACACCTCGCTGGCCAATGCGGCGGTGAACACGGCGCTGGCAGGAACCGGTATCGACGTGGATATGCGGTACGGCACGGTGAATGATTCCAAGTACGGAGGAGGTGGAGGCTCGTGGGCAGTCTACGCAGGGGCCAATAGTTCCGCTCTCGAAGTGGCACTGCACGAAGTCGGACATTCGTTTGCCGGTCTGGCGGACGAGTACTTTACCAGCGGGACGACCTGGCCGGGCGGGGAGCCATCGGAGCCGAACGTGACCCGTTCCTCCGCCACGGGGAAATGGGATCGCTGGCTGGGATACACCGATCCCAGTACCAATATCGGGCCCATCAACTATTACGAAGGGGGACGCTACTACGAGTTCGGCATCTATCGTCCATCCAACAATTCCAAAATGCGGGCCCTGAGCCGCCCCTTCGATGCCGTCAGCCGAGAACAGTTTATCTCTCGAATCTACGCGGAAGTGAATCCGCTCGATGCCTGGGCCAGTAATTCGTCGACCTTGACCGATCCTCCGTCGCTGTGGGTCGACACCATTGATCCGGCCGTGATCGACGTGGACTGGCTGTTGAACGGGGCGCCCCTCGAGCAATCGGGTGAAACGATCTCGGTGTCGTCCCTGGGACTGGTTCCCGGTACCTACCAGCTGACCGCCCAGGCCCATGACTCGATTCTGGACCATTCCTTTACGGGGGACGCCTTGGATTGGTGGCGGCTGACGGATACCAGCCCGTTGCGGCAGACCATTTCCTGGAACGTGCAAATCACTCCGGCTCCTTCGGGCGACTTCAACGCGGACGGACGGTATGACTGTCTGGACGTCGACACGCTGGTAGCCCAGATTGTGGGCCACTTGAATCCGCCTCCGTTCGACTTGACCCGCGATGGACTGGTCAACCAGGCGGATCTGACCGCGTGGCTCGCGCAAGCCGGTGCGGCGGAACTGCCTTCGGGGAATCCCTACCTGCCGGGAGATGCCAACCTGGATGGTTCGGTCGACGGCAGCGATTTCAGTATCTGGAACAGTGACAAGTTTATGTCACTTGCCGCCTGGTGTTCCGGGGATTTTGATGCCTCGGGGGTCATTGACGGCAGCGATTTCAATCTTTGGAACAACCACAAGTTCACCAGTTCGGACGAGTTTCGGGCAGCCAGCGTCCCGGAGCCTTCCGCGGAGGTAGTTCTTTTGGTGGTCTTGGGGGGGCTGCGGAGAATACTCAACCCCTGGCCAGCGCGTCGGACTGACGCACGAACTCGTCGCCGCTCCACTGTTCATCCGCAGTGACCATCTTACCCTTCTTCGCGCGCTCCGCCGCCTTGGCCTCGGCCTGCAGGCGGACCAGTTCGGCATGCGTGGTGAAGTAGCGCAGGCTGTGCCCACGAAAGGAATCGATGTTCTCGAAGCCATGGCGGTCCATGAAGGATGCCAGCTGGTCCAGCATGCCTCGGATGCAGCCATAGCCGACTTTCATCACGGCGGTGCAGACTTGCACCGTGTGTGCTCCCAGGAGCAGGAATTGGGCCGCATCGTCCCCGGTCTCGATGCCGCCGATCCCGCTGAGCGTGCGGTCGGGGAATTCGTGCTGGATCACCTGGGCAATCTCCATGCACATCCGCAGGGCGATGGGTCGAACGGCCTGGCAGGAGTATCCGCCGGGGGTTGTGTATCCCTCGACCGTGGGTTCGGGGCGAAGCGTATCGAGGTTGACGGACGCCACACTCCGAATCGTGTTGATGGCGCTAATCCCATGGCATCCAGCCCGCAAGGCGGCGCGTGTGGGGTCTTCGATATGAGTCACGTTGGGGGTCATTTTGGCCCAGACCGGCACTTTGGCGGCGGACATGACCCAGGCGGCCACTTCTTCCAGGATGGCCGGGTTTTCCCCCATGGCCGATCCCATGCGCCGTTCCGGCAGGCCATGCGGACAGGAGAAGTTCAGCTCGAACGCGTCCACGCCGGCCTCTTGGCAGCGCTCCACGATCTCGATCCAGGCGTCCTGCCGGTACTCCTCCATGATCGACGCGATCAAGACCCGATCCGGGTACTTGTTCTTGATCTGGTCAAATTCGGTCATCCAAACGGAGAAGGGTCGATCGCTGATGAGTTCGATGTTCTCCCAACCGAAGATCTCATTCGATTCCCGCGAGCGAACACGGGCGTATCGCGGGTGTACGTTCACGACCTTGGAGGCATCCAGGCTGATCGTCTTGCAGATCACGGCGCCCCAGCCCTCGTCCAAGGCCTTGCCGATCACATTGGCGTTCGTACCGGGGGGGCCAGAGCCAATTACCAAGGGATTGGGCAAACGGAGTCCATTCACCGTAATTGCCAGATTGGCCATGGGGGCTCTCCCGTAGTGGACAGGCGTCACGCGCGCGCCGTGGCGCCGAGGGATTCATCGAGGCAGTCGATGAGGAACTGGGCGTCATCGCGCGTGAGGCACATGGGGGGTTTGATCCGCACGGTATTGCCGTAGAGACCTCCCTTGCCCAGCAGGAGGCCTCGCTCCCGCGCTTGTTCCAGCACCTCGGCCGTCTCTTCGCGGGCCGGTTCCTTGTGGACGCGGTCGCGAACCAGTTCCACGCCGAGCATCAGGCCCAGGCCGCGGACTTCGCCGATCAAGGGGTGTTTTTCTTGCAGGTCTTCCAGCCCCGCCCGCAGGAAATCCCCTACCCGCAGCGCATTCTCTTGGATCCCTTCGGCGTCAATGACCTCCAGCGTCGCCAGGCCCTGCACCATGCTGACCGGATTTCCCCCGAAGGTGTTGCAATGCAATCGGCGGCCCAGCACCTCGGAAACCTCGCGTCGCGTGGTCATTGCCCCGAGCGGAGTACCATTCCCGATCCCCTTGGCCATCGTGACGATATCCGGCACGACTCCCCAATTCTGGTGCGACCAGTAATGCCGGCCGGTTCGGCCGAAACCACCCTGCACTTCATCGGCAATGCAAAGGCCGCCGTGTTGCCGCACAATGTCGTAAACGATGGAGAAGTATTCCGGGGGAGGCGTTACGGCACCGCCCACGCCCTGAATGGGTTCGGCGATCAGGCAGGCGACGGTGCCGGGCGTCTGGAATTCGATCAGCTGTTTCAAGTCGTGAGCGCACTTCAACTCACACGACGGATAGGTCAGCCCATAGGGGCAGCGATAACAGTATCCGGCATGGGTATGGTGGACGTTGTTTGTCTGGTTCGAGGGAAACTTCCAGGTGCCGTGGGCCGTAAGGCCCATGGGCAGCGAAGTGCCGCCATGATAGGCATTGCGCAGGGCCACGATATCGGAATGGCCGCTGAATTCCCGAGCAGCGAGGATGGCCAATTCGTTGGCCTCGCTCCCCGAATTGGTGAAATATGTGCACTGGAGCCCTGACGGCATCTTGGCGGCCAGGCGCTCCGCGAATTGTCCGATCGCGGGGTGGAGGTAAATGGTGGTGGTATGCTGGAGTCGGCCCACTTGCTCGCGCACTCGCTCCACGACGCTCGGATGGCAATGACCCACACTGACCGTGACGATGCCGGCGAAACCATCCAGGTATCGACGGCCCTTCTCGTCGTACAGGTACTGCATGTGCCCTTCCACGATCATCAGCGGCTGACGGTAATAGCGGATCAGGCCCGGACACAGGTACTGCTGACGCAGTGCCAGGACTTCGTCCTTGGTTGGCCCCGCATAGCGTGCGGGTCGATGGTCGCAGATCGGTAGGCTGAGCGATTTTTCCTGCGTACTTGGCGACACGGCTTCAATCTCCCGGAGGCATGTGGTACGGGGCGTTGGTGGGATGGTTCAATTCCTCAGGCGGCAAGTTCGAGCCCCTTTCAGGGTGACACGATGGCGTTATACGATTCAGGGCGACGATCCCGAAAAAACTGCCAGACATTGCGGACGTCCCGGATCATGTCGAGGTCCAGATCGGCCACAACGATGTCGTCGGAATCGCGGCTGCCCGTTGCCAGGATCTGACCTCGCGGGTCACAAAAGTAACTTTGGCCATAGAATTCACCGATTCGCCAGGGCTCTTCCTGCCCTGGGCGATTGATGGCACCCACGAAGAACTGGTTGGCCACGGCGTGGGCAGGCTGCTCCAGTTTCCACAGGTATTCACTCAGGCCGGCCACCGTCGCGGACGGATTGAACACGATTTCCGCGCCGGCCAATCCCAGGCAGCGGGCACCTTCGGGAAAGTGCCGGTCATAACAGATGTAGACCCCGATACGGCCCACGCGGGTATCGAACACCGGATATCCCAGGTTCCCGGGGCGAAAGTAGAACTTCTCCCAGAAGCCCGGGGCGCAATGGGGGATGTGCATCTTGCGGAACTTGCCCAGGTATTGACCATCATGGTTGATGACGGCAGCGGTATTGTAATAGACCCCGGTCAGGTCCTCTTCATACAAGGGTACGACCAGCACCAGGGAGTGTTTGGCGGCCAGCTCTTGCATCAATCGCGTCGTGGGACCCTCGGGAACGCGTTCGGTCAGTTCGTACCACTTCGGCTGCTGTTCAGCGCAAAAATAGGGGCCGTAGAAGAGTTCCTGAAAGCAGGCAACCTGAGCCCCTTGCTCGGCAGCTCGGGCCAGCAGTGAGACCTGTTTGTCGACCATGGACTGCTTGATGCGGTCCACAGGTGCCGATCCCGATTCGGTGAGTCGGGCCTGGATCAAGGCCCCACGAACAACACGCGGCATGCCGGATTCTCCGACTGGCCAAGGGAAAACAGGAATGATACCATCGAGTCAGGGGAATCACCAACGACAAAGGGCGCCGCGCCGGCCCAACCCGGGGAATGTAATCATGTCGACCGTAGTGGAGCAAACGCGGCACCTCCAGGTTCCCTGGCTGTGCCATGGCCTGTGGCGGCATGGCGACGTGGAACGTACGTCCGACGTGTTCAATCCGTCGACGGGAGAAATCCTGGCGCAGGTTCCGCTGAGTGGCGCCGCCGTCGTGAATACCGCAGTGGAGTCGGCGGCGCAGGCGCTCCCTGGTTGGTCGGCCACACCCGTCGTGGAACGAGCCCGCGTCATGTTCCGGCTCCAGGCCCTGATGGAGAAGCATCTGGATGACCTGGCCTGGCTGGTAACGCGGGAACACGGCAAGACGTTTGCCGAGGCCCAGGCCGAAATGAAGCGGGGCCTGGAGATGGTGGAATTCAGTTGTGGTATTCCCAGCCTTCTGGCCGGCGACATGTTCCCCAATATCGCGTCGGATGTGGACGGCGAAACGGCTCGCCACCCCGTGGGCGTTTGTGTGGGGATTACCCCCTATAACTTCCCATCGATGGTCCCCCTGTGGATGGTTCCTGTGGCCATCACGTGTGGCAACACATTTGTCTTGAAGCCGTCGGAGCGTGTCCCATTATCTGCCGTCCGCTTGGGGGAACTCCTACTGGAAGCGGGATTGCCCCCGGGTGTATTGAACATCGTCCATGGCGATCAGGAATGCGTACAGTTGCTGTTGACGCATCCAGGCGTGGCCGCCGTGTCGTTTGTCGGTTCCACGCGCGTCGCCCGGTCGATCTATTCCACGGCCACACAATGGGGCAAGCGGGTGCAGGCGGCCGGCGGTGCCAAGAACCACCTGATCATCATGCCGGATGCGGACCTGTCGCTGGCCGCCAAGGCCCTGGCGGCCTCCGCCTTCGGCTGCGCTGGCCAACGGTGCATGGCCGGGAGTGTGGCGGTGCCCGTGGGACGCATTGCCGATGCACTGCTCCACGAACTCTGCACGCATGCCGATCAGCTGGCGGTGGGCCCCACCGACGGTAAGGCGGGGATCGACATGGGGCCCTTGATCAATCGCGATGCGGTGCAACGCGTGGCCGGATATCTCGAGACTGCCGAAAAGGAGGGGGCGACCATCGCACTGGATGGACGATCCAAGCGATCTGCCAAGGGCTTCATGATCGGACCCAGCGTGGTCGACCATGTTCGGCCCCAGATGCGGCTGGCGAAGGAAGAGGTCTTCGGCCCCTTGTTGTCGGTCATTCGATGCGACGAATTGGACGAAGCCATCGCCGTCGGGGATGCCTGCGAGTTTGGAAATGGCGCGTCGATCTTTACCCAGGATGGTCGAACGGCGCGGGAGTTCAAACGCCGCTTCAATGCGGGGATGATTGGCATCAATGTCGGGGTGCCAGCCCCCATGGCGTGGCTCCCATTTACTGGCTGGAACCAATCGTTCTTCGGGGATTTGCACATGCAGGGGACGGAAGGGATTCACTTCTATACGCGCCAGAAAATGACGCTCACCCGCTGGTTCGAATCCCCGCACGATTCACCGCTCGATCCCGTTTGGGCGCGAAAGGTCCGAGGGTAAGAGGGCAAGCGTTGGCTCGAGTGGCTGGTTCCCACTCCATGGTTCGCGGCAGGGATCGGAACACGACAGAAATAGAACGCGCGAGGCTCGCATGCGAAAACCATGGACTACCGTCGTGTCGCTGCCCATGGTCGTCCTGGCAGGTTGCTTTTGGACGGCCGGTTCCGGAGGGATCCTGCCGCCCGGCTCCTCCCCGCCTCCATTGCAGGCCACGGAATGGCTCCAGGGCGAGGCCCCCCGCTGGGACCAACTGCGGGGCAATGTCGTGGTCTTGGTCGCTTGGGCGCATTGGTGCGGACCTTGCCGCGCAGAGACACCGCACCTGGTGGAGGTCTATCACCAGTTCCAGGACCAGAATGTGAAGTTCTTGGGGCTGACCTGGGACGACGACGAGTCGTCGATCCGATCGACACGCGAATTCATTGAGACGGCGCAAGTGCCGTGGCCCAACGGCATGGGTGCCGGGGTCACGCTCAGCCGACTGGGGGTCACCATGATTCCCAGCCTGATTGTCGTGGGTCGCGACGGGCTCGTGACCTGGAACAGCGATCGGCCCGGAACCTTGGAAGATGCCTTGGCGTCCGCCCTGCGATAGGGGGACTCCGGTTGGGACGTAACATGACGAGCGAAGTAACTGAGGTGTTTCGTCCGAAGACGGGACTCGTGAGCCGCGACTGGATTCGCGGACCGACGCTGATCCCGCAGGAACAGGCGCTGGCCGGTTGGACTGGTACGCTGGTGGGACTGCTGCTGGGGGGCCTGATCTTCGCCTGCTGGTCGAAAGTTCTTGGCGGCATCGTGATCGTGGTGGCGCTGCTGCTGGCCGCGGTACGGATCTATGCGCCAGCTGCGGGGCGGGCGATCGACATGGCGCTGGAGCGTTTTGGCCGCCTGGCCGGTCGCGTGATCGCCGTCGTCACGCTGGTGCCTCTCTTTGTCGTTGGGTTCACCCTGGCCCGCGGCTGGAATCGCCTTTCCGGGCACGATCCGCTGCAAGTGCGAAAGTCGGACGATCCGACCTTCTGGCTTCCAGCCGATTCCGATCGACGGAAGACCCGCTATGTGCGATCGATGTTTGCCACGGAGCGTCTGGGGCCTCAATCCACGGGCCGGTTATGGCGATGGCTCTCGCTGGGAGTTGCCGCACTCGTATTGGCGGAAGTCGTGCTGCGCGTGGCGGGCTTTGGTCACCCCCTGCTCTACTTGAACGACCCGCAGGTCGGGTTCATGCCCGCGCCGGGGCAATCAATTCGGCGATATGGCGGCCGGGTTGAAATCAATGGATTTGGCATGCGGGCACCGGAAGTGTCGGCGGAGAAACCGAAGGATACCCTCCGCATCTTGATGTTGGGCGATTCGACGCTTTACGGTGGTTCCTACGTCGACCAGTCCGAGCTGTACGCTCGCATTCTCGAGGACCTGCTGCGGAAGCAACTGCAAGGGCGGCGGGTCGAAGTGCTCAATATGGGGGTCAACGCCTGGGGGCCCTATCACGAACTGGGCTATCTGGAGAAGTACGGCACGTTTGGAGCGGACATTGGTATCGTGTGTCTGCCCATTCTGGACATCTATCGCGACAAGGCCCAATTGCAACCGGGTGGAGCCTTCTATCTGGCAGGCAGTCCACCGGCCCTGGCCCTGTCGGAATTTGCCCTGTACGTGAAGGCCTATTCCTTGCCCATGTTGCAGAAGTGGGGGTTGGCGCCACCAGCCAAGATGCAGGCGCGGGATCCAGCCCAAGGTGACAAGGGGATCGAGATCTATGGCCAGATCGTGGAAACGCTGCGTCAGGCTGGTTGCGAGGTGTTCGTGGAGGTTTTGCCCTCGCGCCTGGCGGCGACGACGGACACGGTCCCGGACGAAGAGGGTCGCGATGTGAACCGGCTCCGCGAGCGGGTGGAACGTGCTGGGGGCCAGGTGGCCTTTCCCTCCGGGCTCTTTGCCAAATCGGGTCCTGGCAGCCTTTCGGGACTATATCGCGATGAGTGCCATCTGGATGTCGTAGGCCACCGCCTGTACGCCAACTACCTGAAGCAACGGCTGCTGGGGGCAAGTCGTGTCCTCTCCGGTGTGGGCAGTTCTTCTCCGTCGGGGTCCCCATGAACATTCTTGGGATCAGCGCGCTGTATCACGATTCGGCCGCCTGCCTGGTCCGCGATGGCGAGATCCTGGCAGCGGCACAGGAAGAGCGATTCTCCCGCAAGAAGGGGGATGCTCGGCTGCCCAAGCACTCCATACGCTATTGCCTGGCAGAGGGCCGACTGGGTCCGAACGACATCGATCTGGTGGTTTTCTACGAGAAGCCCATCACGAAACTGACCCGGCTCCTGGCGACCAGCGTTCAGGTTGCCCCGGCGGGATTGAAATCGTTCCTGATGGCGATCCCCATCTGGCTGCGAGAGAAGGCCTGGACGCCATATCACACGGAGCGCTACCTGGGACAGCTGGGCTTTCGGCGGCCACGGGCCTTTGAGTTCTCGGAACATCACCATGCCCACGCTGCCAGTGCATTTTTCCCCTCTCCCTTTCCGGAAGCGGCCATTATTACCGTCGATGGAGTCGGTGAGTGGACCACCACCACGGTAGGGGTCGGTGAGGGGAACCATTTGCGGGTGCTCTTTGAGCAACGCTTCCCCCATTCCCTGGGAATGCTGTACAGCGCATTTACGTACTTCACCGGGTTCAAGGTAAACTCGGGAGAGTACAAACTGATGGGGCTGGCTCCGTACGGGGAGCCGACCTACGTGGAGCCGATTCTGGAGCATTTGGTGGCCGTTCGTGAGGATGGTTCATTTCGCTTGAATCTGGACTACTTCGGATTTCTGGACGAACTGAGAATGACCAACGATCGGTTCGCGGAGCTGTTTGGCGGCCCCGCGCGGCGGCCGGAATCGCCCATCACGCGCCGCGAAATGGACCTGGCGCGATCGATCCAGTGGGTCACCGAAGAGATCATGCTGAAGATGGCGCGCTATGCGAGGGCCGTCACGGGCAAACGGAACCTCTGCCTGGCTGGCGGCGTGGCCCTGAACTGCGTGGCCAATGGAAGGATCCAGCGGGAACGGATCGTCGACACGTTGTGGATCCAGCCCGCGGCAGGGGATGCGGGAGGCGCGCTGGGGGCCGCACTCTACAGTTGGTACCATGTGAGAAACAAGCCCCGAGTCGCCAATGGCAGCGACGATCGCATGCACGGCGCCCTGCTGGGCCCCGGTTTTTCCTCAGACGAGATCCGGCGCTTCCTCGATGAGAATGAGATCCCTTACACCGAGCTGGCTGAATCGGAACTGGCGAGTACCGTCGCCCAAGCCGTGGCCGACGAGAAAGTCGTGGGACTGTTCAGTGGCCGCATGGAGTTCGGACCGCGGGCCCTGTGCAATCGATCGATACTCGCCGACGCCCGCAGCACGAAGATGCAGTCTTACCTGAACCTCTGCACGAAGTTCCGCGAGAGCTTTCGCCCGTTTGCCCCGGTCGTGCTGCAGGAAAAGGCCCTGGAGTACTTCGACGTCACGGACGATTCCCCCTACATGCTGCTGGTCGATCAGGTGCGCGCCGACCGCTGCCGGCCCGGTCATGCTAACCGCGGCGTACTGGACCTCAAGGAATGGGTCAACGAGGTTCGGTCCGATATCCCGGCCGTGACCCACGTCGACTATTCCGCCAGGGTACAGACCATTGATCCCGGACGGTTCCCTCGGATGCATGCCATCCTGACCGAGTTTTACCGGCGGACGGGCTGTGCCGTGATGGTCAATACGAGCTTTAACGTGCGGAGCGAACCGATCGTCTGCACCCCGGAAGATGCGTACGTCTGCTTCATGCGCACCGGGATCGATGTGCTGTTCCTGGAGAATCTCATGATCGAGAAGACCGAACAGCCCACCTGGCAGGAAGAGATCGACTGGCAAAAGCAATTCGTTCTGGATTGAGGCGTATGCTACTCCTGCGTTGGGTTGCTCGTTTGGTTCGCGACGTGGTCCTCGATGGGATTGTGAATCGGTCCGCTTTTTCGAGCCTGTTGATCCTGGGGCTCCTGACCTTGGGATTGGTGATGGCCGCGGCCCAGGTTTCCGCTCCGTTCATTTACACGCTATTCTAGTGCTTTGCCGCGATCGGCTCTCGGAGGGCCCCGGCGTGCGACGAGTTCCCCTTCCCCGATCGCTTCTGGGGAGAGGCAGTCCGGAGGTAAACGGGTGAGGGGACCCGATGGGACCCCGCGCTTTCGCGCAACAAGTCATGCCCAAGCGACACGACATCCATACCATCCTGTTGATCGGGTCTGGCCCCATCGTGATTGGGCAGGGCTGCGAGTTCGATTACAGCGGCACCCAGGCCTGCAAGGCGCTCCGCGACGAAGGCTATCGGGTGGTCCTGCTGAATTCCAATCCGGCCACGATCATGACCGATCCGGAGTTCGCGGATCGAACCTACATCGAACCGATCACGCTCGAGTTCATGGAGAAGATCCTGGAATTGGAGGCCAGTCGCGGCCAGCCCGTTCAGGCCCTGCTCCCCACGCTCGGGGGGCAGACGGCCCTGAACTGCGCGATGGAAGCTCACGAGTCCGGTCTGTTGGCACGGTACGCTGTCGAAATGATCGGTGCCAGCCCCACGGCGATTGCCCGGGCCGAGGATCGCACGCTGTTCAAGGAAGCAATGCTCCGGATCGGACTGGACGTGCCGCGCAGCGGTGTCGCGCATTCCCTGGCGGAAGCCCATGACGTGCTGGCCACCGTCGGATTGCCCTGCTGTATCCGACCCGCGTATACGCTGGGGGGGGACGGTGGCGGCCTGTGCCAGACGCCACAGGATTTCGATCGCATCACCGCGCGTGGCCTGCGCCAGTCGCGGATCAGTGAGGTCCTGATCGAAGAGAGCCTGTATGGCTGGAAGGAGTTCGAACTCGAAGTCATCCGCGATCGCAACAACAACTTCGTAGTCGTCTGTTCCATCGAGAATGTCGATCCGCTGGGGGTCCACACGGGCGATTCCATTACCGTTGCACCGGCACAGACACTGAGCGACCGCGAATATCAGCAGATGCGTGACGCGGCCAAGGCCATCATGTGTGAAATTGGTGTGGATACGGGGGGCAGCAATGTTCAATTCGCCGTCGATCCCGCCTCGGGCCGACAGTGTGTCATCGAGATGAATCCCAGGGTTTCTCGGTCGAGCGCCTTGGCCAGCAAGGCGACCGGCTATCCCATTGCCAAGGTGGCGGCCAAGCTGGCGGTGGGATACACCTTGGACGAGATCCCGAACGACATTACCCGGAGCACGCCGGCGAGCTTCGAGCCGGTGATCGACTACTGCGTCGTAAAGATCCCTCGCTGGACGTTCGAGAAGTTTCCCGAGGCCGATGAGACGCTGACCACGCAGATGAAGAGCGTTGGGGAGGGCATGGCCATCGGCCGTACGTTCAAGGAGGCCTTTCAGAAGTGCATCCGCAGCATGGAAATCCAGCGGGTGGGGTTCGGACTCGATCGCAACGACCGCTGGCTGGTCGCCGCCCATCAGCGGTTCGCCGGTGGGCAGCACGATGCCTATCGATCGCTCTCCGCGCGAGAGGAAGCCGGGCAGGATCCGGTGATGTTCGGCAGCCAGCAGGGTGAGGCGCCTGCGGACGTTGATGAGTCGGCGGCCACGCACTGGCCCATCCATCCCCCTGCGCTTCGTGCGAAGCTGGCCATTCCCTGTCAGGGGCGACCGTACTATATCCGCTATGCCTTTAAGTTGGGTTGGACCGTCGAGCAAGTCCAGGAGCTGACGCGAATTGATCGCTGGTTCCTGGACCAGATGAAGGACCTGGCCGACTTCGAGACGGAACTGCTATCGCATGCGCTGGAGGTCCGCACGGCCTGGCAGCAGGGTGGCGATGGAATCGGCGCGCAGCTGCTGCATGCCAGTCGTCGGCTGGGCTACGGCAACTACCAACTGGGCCAGGCCTTGCAGGTCGCCGACCCACAGGATGGCCCGCTCGGACGCGATGGCGGTTATCGCATGGTCGACACCTGCGCGGCCGAGTTTGAGGCGGTTACACCCTACTACTATTCCACGCACGAGGAGCCTTTCTGGCGTGTCGAGGGTGGACAGCTCGTCCCGACGAGTGCTTGTGAGCTTCGCGTCGGCGCGAGGCCCCATGTTGTGGTGCTGGGTGGCGGCCCCAATCGCATCGGGCAAGGGATCGAGTTTGACTACTGCTGCGTCCATGCCGCCATGGAAGCCCGCCGCATGGGCTTCGCCACGGTGATGATCAATTCGAATCCAGAAACCGTCAGCACCGACTACGACACATCCGACGTACTCTTTTTTGAACCCTTGACACACGACGATGTACTGCGGGTCCTGCGAGAGATCGGTCGTCAATCCGAACTTCGAGGCGTCATCGTACAGTTTGGTGGCCAGACGCCGCTCAACCTGGCCGAGGGGCTGAAGCGGGCAGGCGCAACCATTCTGGGAACTCCCCCCGAGTCCATTCACCTGGCGGAGGACCGCAAGGAATTTCAGCGAACCTTGAATGAGCTGGGACTGCTGCAGCCTGCCAGCGACACGGCCAGCAGTGTCGCGGAGGCCCGACAGATCGCCCGCAACCTGGGATATCCGGTGTTGATTCGCCCCAGCTACGTCTTGGGCGGACGCGCGATGGAACTCTGCAACAACGGCGAGGACCTGGACCGCTACGTGGCCAAGGCATTTGCGGCCACCGATCGCCTGGCGTCTGGCTCGGGCGTGCACCCGGTGCTGATCGACAAGTTCCTGCTCGACGCGACCGAAATCGATGTCGATGCCGTGGGCGATTTTCGGTTCCCCGACGACCCGCAGGGGGACGCGGTGATCTGCGGCATCATGGAGCACATCGAACAAGCGGGCGTCCACAGCGGCGACAGTTCCTGTGCGATTCCTCCCCATTCCCTGAGCCCCGAGACGATCTCCGAACTCAGCCGGCAGGCCCGCATGCTGGCGGGCAAGTTGGGCGTATGCGGTCTGATGAACGTACAATTCGCGATCGCGCAGGGGCAGATCTATGTCTTGGAAGTGAATCCTCGGGCGTCTCGAACGGTCCCCTTTGTCAGTAAGGCGACTGGCGTGGCCTGGGCCAAGGTGGCCACGTCCGTCATGTTAGGCCGCACCCTGCGCGATGCCTTGTGGGATTGCGGCGTGGGGCGTACCCACCGCCCCCTGATGACGGCCATCAAAGCCCCGGTCTTTCCATTCAAGAAGTTTGCCGGCGTCGACGCCGTCCTCGGACCGGAAATGCGAAGCACGGGCGAGGTCATGGGGATCGACGAATCGTTCGGACTGGCGTATGCCAAGGCGGCCATTGCCACCGGCCTGTCCCTGCCGCTGGGAGGCAACGCCCTGGTGAGTGTCAACGATCCGGACAAGCCACGGATCCTTCAGATCGCCCGCGACCTGAGGGAACTCGGCTTCAAACTGTTCGCCACCATCGGCACCCATCAAGCCCTGAAACAACAGAATATTCCCTCCGTGGTGGTATCCAAGCAGCTGGGATCGCCCGAAGGTTTTCTGCCGGATCTGATCCACCATGGAGTGCTCGACCTCCTGATCAATACTCCCGTGCACTACGGCGCGGCCGGAGAAGAGGGGCGCTGGCGCGCGGCGGCCACGGGACGCAATATCCCCTTGATCACCACCATTGCGGGCGCTCGGGCCGCGGTGGCGGCCATTCGAGCCATGAAAATGCAGGGAAGTGATCGAGCGCTGCACGTGCGGGCTCTGCAAGATTACGCGGCAGGTTTGCGATGACGATCCCCCCATGCTATCTGGGACTGGAAGATGGAACGGTTTTCGCCGGATCTTCCTTCGGTGCCGAAGGGACCACCGCCGGCGAGGTCGTCTTCAACACGGCCATGACCGGTTATCAAGAAATCCTGACCGACCCCTCCTACCGGGGTCAGATCGTGGCCATGACCATGACGCACATTGGCAACTACGGCATCAATCGGCAGGATGTGGAATCGAGCGGCCAGCATCTGTCGGGATTCGTCATCAAGGAACTGGCCAGTCGGCCCAGCAATCACCGTGCAACCGGCGACTTGCGGGATTACCTGACGGCCGCCGGCGTGATCGGACTGGCGGGAATCGACACGCGCGCGCTGACGCTGCGGCTGCGCGCACGCGGGTCCCTGCGAGGTGTTCTCTCGACGGAGCTTGCCGACCCGGCGGAATTGGTGTCGCGTGCGAGGACAGCGCGTGGCATGGAAGGGCTTGACCTGGTCCAGTCGGTGCGACCCCAAGGCGAACGCATTTGTGCCCCCGAGCACGATGCGCCTCGCCGCGAAGTCGTTGCCGTCGACTGCGGCATCAAGAACAACATCCTCTGGCACTTGACCCAGGCGGGCTGCCGGGTGAGGGTCGTGCCCGCCGGCGCGCCCGTCGATCAGATCCTGGCGAGTCGACCGCAAGGGGTGCTGGTCGGCAACGGACCCGGTGACCCGGCAGCGGTCAAGGAGACCGTCGATACGCTGGCCCGACTTCTGGGCAAAGTACCCATGATGGGAATCTGCCTGGGGCATCAGCTGCTGGCCCTGGCGCTCGGGGCACGCACCTACAAGCTCAAGTTCGGCCATCACGGGACGAATCATCCGGTGCTCAATCTGGATACGAAGCGCGTGGAAATCACCAGTCAGAACCATGGTTTTGCCGTCGACATCGCCAGCTTGAAACGCGTCGGTGGCCGGCCGACGCACGTGAACCTGTACGATCAGAGCCTGGAGGGATTCGAACATTCGGGGCACCGTGTGCTGGCGGTCCAATACCATCCCGAGGCAGCGCCTGGCCCGCACGACTCCGGTTACCTCTTCCAGAAGTTCCTCGAAATGATGTCGCCGCAACCGTGACCCCGCACCGCATTCGACTTCGAGATCCCTGGGGGATTGAATTCCAGGAACCGTCCGCCGAAGTCCCGTTGCCGCAGGTGGTTCTCCGCCGTCGATTCCAAAAACCGACGGGGCTTCGGCCTGGACAAGGGGTCCATCTCGTGGTGGAATCCAAGGAACAGATCGCCGTCATGCTCCGTCGGGACAGCGATGCGCGGCCTGTCGCGTCTGCGCAGTTCACCTCCACGCAAGGCCAGGAACCATCGGAAGCCGCTGCGTCCAGCAAGGCCATTCGCCTGGACGTGACCGATCTCCTGCACCCTTCCAACCTGGTTGAGGTTCAAGTTCGCGTGGAGCCAGACGCGGCCGGTCTTGCCGTTGATACCATCGCACGGACGTCGGTCGACCGGTGGCTGAACGCAGTCTACTTGGAGATCCAGGAATGACAGAAGCGCAACATTGCGGCCCGTTTCAGGAAACGAACGGAGGCCGCATTGGAAACGGGAGAAGATCCTTGCGGGACCTCCAGGTGGCCTGCCTTCTGGGTACTCTTGGTGTACTTGTGGCGAACGGTGCCGTGGCCCTCGAACCGCGCTTGCTGGACGAGGGCCAGCGGCGCGACGGCTGGATCCAGCTCTTCGACGGCGACACCCTGTACGGCTGGACCGCCACTTCCGATGCCAACTGGACCGTTTCGGACGGGGCCATCCGCGTATCGTCGGGTCCGGCGGGTTTTCTGCGGCACCACTCGGAATTCGGTGACTATGCGCTGCATTTGGAGTTTCAGGCAGGCCCAGAGACCAACAGCGGTGTCTTCGTGCGGTCGGTGCCCTTGCCCACGGATCCTGCCGAGGATTGCCAGGAGGTCAATATCGCTCCGCCGGAAAACCCTTTTCCGCTCGGCAGCGTCGTGGCTCATGCCAAGGCGGGTGCCATCCCGGTAAATGCAGGAGCGTGGCGGTCACTCGACGTGCGTGTGGAAGGGTCCACCACGGCCGTGCAGGTGGATGGTGTGGAGACCGTACGGTACGACGATGGCGGAGCGCGTCGCCGCGGCCACGTCCTGTTGCAGTTCAACCAGGGGCCGATCGCCTTTCGTGGAATTCGGCTGCAGCCCCTGGGGCTGCGACCCTTGATCAGTGACAATAAATTGTCACAGTGGAAGCAGTATGAGGAACTCGAGGGACGGTTCACGCTGGGTGCCCATGGAACGCTGCAGGTGCGAGGCGGACCGGGGCAGCTGGAGACGAGGGAGCAGTTTGCAGACTTCATCTTGCAGCTGGAGTGCCGTACCAACGCACCAGGACTCAATTCAGGCGTCTTCTTTCGCTGCATTCCGGGAGACCGCCTGATGGGCTATGAGAGCCAGATCCACAATGGCTTTCGGGGCGACCGCGCCCATCCGGTCGAAGCCGGTACGGGGGCCATCTTCCGTCGCTGTCCTGCGCGGTGGGTCGTGGGGGACGACCTGACCTGGGTCCAGAAGACGATCACCGTCAACGGACCACAGATGGCGGTCTGGGTGAACGGCTATCCTGTCTCCGACTGGACCGATGCGCGACCCGCACACGAAAACCCGCGGCAAGGCAAGCGTTTGGCGGCCGGGTCCATCATGATCCAGGCGCACGATCCCACGACCAGCGTGGATTTCCGGAATCTTCGCATCGCCGAACTGCCCTAAGCAACTCCGCCATCCCCGTTCCTGTCATCCTGAGGGAGCGGCACGCGACCGAAGGACCTGCCAGCCGTGGTGACTTGGCTCATCCGGGTGGTTTCCCGCACCCGCCGCTCCGCGCGGCGGGCAGATCCTTCACTTCGTTCAGGATGACAGGCTGCGGCAGTGAGACTCTGTGGTCTCCCGCTTTCGCCGCTCCGCACGGTGCGGGAGCGGACCACAGGATCGGTCGTGTCAGGAAGCCGAGGGGCCCTGATCTCCCGCGGCCACGGTGGCGGGTTCGGCAGCGGAATCGGCGGTGCGTCCGTCGAACGACAGCCGCTTCAGCTTGCCTTCGTCATCCTTGACCACGTCGACCTGGATCACGTCTTTCCCCTCGAATTCGCCCTTGAGGAGTTCCTCGGACAGCGGATCTTCGACGAAGTTCTCGATCGCGCGGCGTAGCGGGCGAGCTCCGAAGTCGAGGTTCGAGCCCTTCTTGATCAGGAATTGCCGGGCATCGTCGCTCAACCGTAGCTCCAGTCCGCGCTCCAGCAGTCGCTGGCGGACCTTGCTCAGTTCCAGGTCGACCACGTGCTGCAGGTCATTGTTCGTCAAGTGACGGAAGATGATGACATCATCCAGGCGGTTGAGGAATTCGGGACGGAAGTACTTTTCGATTTGATCGTGTACGCGCTCTTTCATGTCCTCATAGGAGGCGTCGGCGGTGGGGGCGGTGAAGGCCATCGATTTTTCGTTCTTGATCGCCTCGGCGCCGGCGTTCGTGGTCATGATCAGGATCACGTTCTTGAAATCGACGTTTCGGCCAAAGCTGTCGGTCAAGCGGCCTTCTTCCATGACCTGCAGCAGCATATTGAAGACATCGGGATGGGCCTTTTCGATTTCGTCCAGCAGGACGACGGCGTAGGGACGCCGGCGGATCTTCTCGGTCAGTTGGCCCCCCTCTTCGTAGCCGACGTAGCCCGGGGGCGCGCCGATCAGGCGGCTAACATTGTGCTTCTCCATGTATTCGCTCATGTCGATCTGGATCAGCGCATCCGCGTCGCCGAACATGAATTCGGCCAGCGCCTTGGCCAGCAGCGTTTTGCCGACGCCCGTTGGTCCTGCGAAGATGAACGAGCCCGTGGGGCGTTTGGGGTCCTTGAGCCCGCTGCGGCTGCGGCGGACCGCCTTGGAGATGGCCTTGATGGCCTCGTCCTGGCTGATGACCCGCTTGTGGAGGTCGTCCTCCATCCGCATTAGCCGCATGCTGTCTTCGCTGGTCAGCCGCGTCAGGGGGATACCCGTCATCTTGGAGACGACCTCGGCCACGACCTCTTCGTCGACAACGCCATCGGACTGACGCGATTTCTCCCGCCAGTCGCGGCTGATGGTTTCCTTTTTCTTTCGGAGCTTATCCGCCTGGTCCCGCAGCGCGGCGGCTTTCTCAAAATCCTGGTTGGCAACCGCCTCTTCCTTGTCCTTGTTCAGGCGTTCGACTTCATCGTCGATATCCTTCATCTCGGGGGGCTTGGTCATGGTCCGCAGGCGGACGCGAGCTCCTGCTTCATCGATCACATCGATCGCCTTATCGGGCAGGCAGCGTCCCGTGATGTAGCGGCTGGAAAGTTCCACCGCCTCCAGGATGGCGTCATCCGTGATCTGCACACGATGGTGTTCTTCGTATCGATCGCGGAGCCCTTTCAGGATGTCGACGGTTTCCTCTTTGGTGGCCGGATCGACCATGATCAATTGGAATCGTCGTTCCAGGGCGCTGTCCTTTTCGATGTACTTGAGGTATTCATCGAGCGTCGTGGCGCCAATGCACTGGATTTCGCCGCGAGCCAGGGCCGGCTTCAGGACATTGGCCGCATCGATGGCCCCTTCCGCCCCTCCTGCACCCACCAAGGTGTGTAGTTCGTCAATGAACAAGATGGTGTTCTTGGCGCGCCGAACTTCGTTCATCACCGCCTTGATCCGCTCTTCGAACTGGCCGCGGTACTTCGTGCCGGCCACCATCATGGCCAGGTCGAGCACCACGATCCGTTTTTCCGCCAGGATCTCGGGAACATCTCCGGCGACGACGCGTTGGGCAAAGCCCTCGACAATCGCCGTCTTTCCGACGCCGGCTTCGCCGAGCAGAACGGGGTTGTTTTTGGTTCGGCGGCAGAGGACTTGAATGGCACGCTCGATTTCCCGCTGACGACCGATGACGGGGTCGAGCTTATTTTGGCGGGCCAGTTCCGTAAGATCGCGGCCAAAACTATCGAGGGCCGGGGTCTTGGATCGATTGCCGCGGGACGAGGCCTCGGCGCCCGCCGCCTCGCGTCCCCCGCGTTCCGCCTCGCCACCCTCCAGGCCATGCCCCAAGAGGTTGAGCACCTCGTCTCGAACCTCTTCCAGTTTCAGGCCAAGGTTCATCAGGACCTGAGCCGCCACCCCTTCCTGCTCGCGCAAGAGCCCCAGCAGGATATGTTCCGTGCCCACGTAGTTGTGGTTGAGGTTGCGGGCCTCTTCCATCGAGTATTCGATCACCTTCTTCGCGCGGGGCGTTTGCGGCAGCTTGCCCATCGTGACCATTTCCGGGCCGCTCTGGACCAACTTTTCCACTTCCAGACGTATCTTCCGCAGGTCGACGTCCAGGTTCTTCAGGACATTGGCGGCGACACCGCTTCCCTCTTTCACCAGGCCCAGCAGAATATGTTCGGTGCCAATGTACTCGTGATTGAAGCGCTGAGCCTCCTGATTGGCCAGCTGCATAACCTTCCGTGCCCGGTCGGTGAATCGCTCGTACATTCAAATCCCCCTTGCGGGCGGCAACGCCCGCGTTCACTTTCGTGCTACCCACTGGTGCAAATAAAACAGTCGTCGACCCAGTGCCTGACCGAATACGTACTCACCCTGCACTCCTCCCGGCGCTGGAGGACAGGGTGGATTCGGATAGGCTCTCAAACATTCTATGCGGCTTCATGCCCCAGGCCAGAATCCGTTGGACTCGAATGACCGTCGTGCGCGGCAATGACGCGGTCCAGGATCGAACGCTCGCGATCGATCTCCCATAACCACTCACGGCCTTCCACCGACTGAGTCAGCCTGTCCAGCACCGCCAGGGCGTCGGACGTCCGTTGCACACGCCGGTACAAACCGGCGCACAGCAGACGAGCCGGCGCATGTTCGGGATCCTGCGTCAGGACCTGCTCGATCAACTTCTCTGCCTGGAACCAATTTCCCCTTAAGTATTCCGTCTGCGCTCGCTGAAACAAGTGGACCTGGGACCCGTCCGCTTCCGGAAAGGCCTCCCGGGACGCAGCGGCCGAAGCAGGCCACCGCAACAGGGTCCACCAGGAGGCGAACACACAAAACCATACCACAGTCCGAGTCGCCGTCGTAAACCTTTCGGGCCAAATAAAATGCGCAAAAATCGCTAGATTCAACAAAAGCGAAAATCCGCAGGCCACCAGCAGGCCGGTCAGGCTGCCCAAGTGCCATAGCCGATTCGCGCCCGGCCAGAACCGTAAGAAAAAGGATGCCATGTCGGTCACCAATTCGGAGGCGCGGGGGACCTGGGAGCGGACGGGATTCTAGTCGTCGAGCGGATTCCCCCACAAGGCAGACTCATCCGCCCGTGTTCCTTTCCCTGCTCGCCGTGTTTGTGGTGAGGAGGCTAGGATAGGGGGCATGCTGAGGCAAGATGAACTGGACAGCCCGGTCCTCCGGGCGATTGATGCCAATTTGAATCGCGCTGTCGAGGCGCTACGGGTGGTCGAGGACTCCCAGCGGTTCCTGCGGAATGACCCGTTCCTGACCAGGGAATGCAAGGATCTTCGTCACGAATTGCACGCTTGCGTCTTGCAATTCGTCCGCGAAGACGATCTGAATCGGGCCAGGGACTGTCTCGGCGACGTGGGACGCCACCTTCAGGCGTTCGACGAATACGAACGTGACAGCCTCTCGAATATTCAGGCCACGAACTTTCACCGACTACAGCAGTCTTTACGCACGTTGGAGGAACTCTTCAAGCTGTTTAGTGCGAAGGGAGCCGCGGCACTGGAGCGCCTTCGATACCGGTCCTACGTACTGGAAAAAGCGGTTCAGGCAAGCGGCGCGGCGGCCGAGTCCTTGGACCGAGTGTCACTCTGCGTGCTCGTGGACGGCCAGAGCGATCGCAAGGCATTTCACCAGCTCGTGGGCGAACTCCTGGAGGCCGGGGCGACGATGATCCAGCTGCGGGATAAGCAATTGTCGGATCGGGCTTTGCAGGAACGCGCTGCGGATCTGGTGGCGATGGCTCGAGCGCACGGAGCCATCTCGGTCATCAATGACCGCGCGGACCTTGCTCGATTGGCGGGCGCCGACGCCGTGCATCTCGGTCAAGACGACCTGCCGATTGCCGAGGCCAGAACCCTGTTTGGCACGCGGGGCTGGATGGGTCAATCGACCCATTCCAGGGAGCAAGCGAGGCAAGCGGTCCTGGAAGGGGCCGATTACCTGGGGGTAGGACCTCTGTTTTTCTCCCGGACCAAGGCGTTTTCAGACGTGCCCGGCTTGTCCCTGCTTCGTGCCGTCTGCCAGGAATTGTCGACGCCCGTCTTCGCCATCGGGGGAATCACCCTGGACAACCTGCCGTCCGTGCTGGATTCTGGGGCGCTTCGCGTGGCGGTGGGGCACGCCGTGACGCAGGCGCCGTCGCCAGGCGACGCAGTCCGGCAGTTCTTGAGTGCCATGTCGGCAATTCCAACGCAGACCCTGGGGAAGCCATGATCCACCGAGGACCGTTCCGCAGCGTGGCCTTTGCGAGTCCCAGGCACCCGATCGGTTCGAGTCGCGCCGAGTCCCCGCGGCATACCATCCCGCAACGATGGACCTGGGCGACGTGGATGGCGATGACGCTGATCGGCGGTATGGCGGGGCATGAACTGTGTGCGCAGAGTCCGGAAGCGGCAGTGGTGCTCCAGTCTCCAGATGTCCGGGAAAGTAGTGGACTGGCCGTGTCGCGATTGAATTCGAACGTGCTTTGGACCCACAACGACTCGGGAGACGGACCTCGGCTCTTCGCCTTCGATCGCACGGGCAGACACCTGGGGACCTGCCGCGTGACTGGGGCAGACGCCCTTGACTGGGAGGACATGGCATCCTTTCGCAGCAATGGGCGGGCTTGTCTCTTGATTGCCGACGTGGGAAACAACGACCGAGAACGGAAGCAGGGCTGCCTCTACGTCGTGGAAGAGAAATCGCCCGAGGCGAGTGAACTGCCGCTGCTGGCGACAATTCCCTTTCAGTTCGAGGATGGTGTCTGCAATTGTGAGGCAGTGGCAGTCGACCCCGTCCGCCGTGAATATGTCTTCGTCACGAAGGACATTGCCATCAACAGCCGTGTGTACGTCTTGCCATGGCCACGCAAGACAGACGCGGCGGCCGTACCGATGGCACGCCGCGTCGCGAAACTGGAGCTCATGGGCTGTACGGGCCTCGACATCAGTCCGGATGGTGGCAGGGCCGTGGTCCTCACGTATGGGGACGCCTACGAGTTCCAGCGCAGACCCGACGGGGATTGGGGCGAAGCATTCGGCAAGCCCGGTCGTCGGATCCCCCTGCCCCACCGCAAACAGGGAGAGGCCATCTGCTATGACGCGGATGGGACGAGCCTTTATCTCACCAGCGAGCATGCCCCCACCCCGCTGTTTCGTGTCCCACTAGGCAAGGACCGTTAGGATGGCGAATCCCACGGACCAGGATATCTGGCGGGGGGCGCCGTGGAGCTTCGGTCGCCTGGTTGTGACATGTCATTCTCAATGGAGGGTACCACATTGAACGACGTGCCAGTCGCCGTAGGTGGTCGACGCCGCAGGTGCCGGGATCTGCCGCAATGGATCGCCGACCAGACGGCATCGAGGCTGTGGATTCTGACCGTCGTGGCCAGCCTGTCTGGACCGACCACCGCGGCAACGGACCGCGACGGCGCCCCGCCCCCAGACCTTGGTACCAGGCATTCCGGTACCGACTGGCCGGACTTCTTGGGGCCTGACCGGAACGGAAAGTCGGCCGAGACCGGGCTGATTGCGACCTGGCCCGACACGGGCCCACGCATGGTGTGGCAAGTGCCCCTGGGCACGAGCTACTCGGCTCCCAGTGTAAGCCGCGGCCGATTATTTCATTTCGATCGACATGGCAACGTGGACCGGGTGACCTGCCGGGAAAGTGAAACGGGGCGCGAGCTGTGGTCCCGCGAGCATGCCACGAGCTATGAAGACATCCTGGGCTACAACAACGGCCCGCGTTGCACACCCGTTGTGGACGGCGACCGCGTCTATACCATGAGCGCCGAAGGGATCTTGCAGTGCCTGGCCGTGGTGGATGGTTCCGTCCGCTGGCAGCTCGACACGATGAACGAATTCGGCGTCGCGCAAAATTTTTTTGGGGTCGGAAGCACCCCAGTCGTGGTGGACGACCTTCTGATCGCCAACGTGGGTGGCAGTCCGCCGGGTGGCCCGGACAATGTCTATTCGGGCCCCGTCCATGGAAACGGCACGGGCGCCGTGGCCTTCGACAAATACAGCGGAAAGGTCCGCTGGCAGGTGAGCGACGAACTGGCCAGCTATGCCAGTCCCGTGGTCGCCACAGTGTCCGGTACGACGCGGTGTTTCCTGTTTGCCCGTGGCGGGTTGCTGGCCGTCGACTCCAACCAGGGGAAGGTTGCATTCCATTTTCCTTGGCGGGCGGCAAAGCTGGAAAGCGTGAATGCGGCCAGCCCGGTCGTGGTGGACGACACCGTGTTCATCTCGGAGTCCTACGGCCGTGGAAGTGCCCTGTTGCGCGTGGCCGAGGGGAGCTACGACGAAATCTGGACCGATCGGGAGCGAGGCCGTGACAAGTCGCTCGAGCTGCACTGGAACACCCCGATTCACCACGAAGGATTCCTCTATGGCTCCAGCGGACAACATGGCGGACCGGCAGAGTTGCGTTGCATTGAGTGGCAGACGGGCCGGGTCCGGTGGCGACAGGCCGGGCTGGCTCGGGTCTCCCTGATCCACGCCGACGGCAAACTCATCTGCCTGAGCGAGGATGGCACACTTCGGCTGCTCAAGGCCACGCCCGATAAGTACGACGAGATCGCCAGGTGGATTCCCCGGGGTGACGATGGCCGGCCGTTGCTGAAAGAGCCGGCGTGGGTCGCGCCCGTGCTGGCCCACAAGCTGCTCTATGTACGTGGACGCGATCGACTGATCTGTGTCGAATTCGACGCGACCCGATAGAGGTTCCCATGCCCCTCGTCCAGCTCGAAGTCACGCCTGCGGGGATTGCCACGCTGATTCTCAAAGATCCCGATCGGCGAAATGCGATGGGGCTGGAAATGGCGGCCCTGTTCAAGGCCCAGGTGGATCGGATCCGAGCCGACGTCGGGATGCGTGCGCTGATCATTACGGGAGCGGGAACCGCCTTCTCCGCCGGTGGCGACTTGCAAATGCTGATTGCCAAGCCGACGAAGTCGTTCCAACAGAACCGTTTGGAAATGCTGGACTATTACCATTCGTTCTTGGGGATTGCCGAGCTATCGATCCCCACGATCGCGGCCGTCAATGGCCACGCCATGGGCGCTGGGCTGGGGCTGGCGCTGGCATGTGATGTGCGCGTGCTGAGCGAATCGGCCAAGCTAGGGTTGAACTTCACACGGCTCGGTTTGCATCCCGGCATGGGGACGACGTTTTTTCTGCCACGTCTGGTCGGACACGCCAAAGCGCTCGACCTTCTGACCAGCGGTCGCACCCTGACTGCCGGGGATGCATTGCAATGGGGATTGGTATCGCAGATCGTGCCGGCAACCGACATCCTTGAAACGGCACAGTCGCTCGCGTCTGCCTATCTGCAGTGCGGGCCCATCGCCCTGGCCGGACTCTTGAAAACGCTTCGACCAACCGCCTCGGACTTACAACAGGCGCTTGTGCGAGAGTCCGAGGAGCAGAGCAAGAATTATGCCTCAGCGGAATTCGCCGAGGGATTGGCTGCCGCACTGGCAAAGAGACCGCCGTGCTTCCCTCGTCACGGAGGAACCAAGACACACACTTCAATGGGGCAACGTGGCTAGTTTGGGAGAATCTTGGGACCACCCCGAACCAAGTCACGCACAAGATTGCGCGGGCCTCCCAATTCCTGTCGCTCGGTGCACAAAGATGCTGTGTCCCTTTGGTGCCCTCGCGATAACGTCGTATGCCTACGAGTGGCACACGCAGGGGGCAGTGGAGTCCAACCAGGTCAAGCAGCGTACGACCACGTATTCTGCCGTGCCTCCCGAGGAAAACGGCGACGGCGTCCCAGCGACGCGGCGGCAGTTCTTCGACACGTTCGGCAACGAGACCTTCGAGCAAGGGGCCTGTTTCTACATTCGAAAGCAAGTCTTCAACGTGCAGCTGGGCGTGGTGCTCGTCGCAATCGAGGACTACGACGGGGTCGACAGTCCGTGGCCGGCCCTGCCGGGCCCACATTTGAACTTGCTGACGACGTATGCCTACGATAGCTGGGGCCGCCAGATCGAATCGAAAGGGCCACAGCACACGATCGTGGATTCTCAGGGCACGGCCCTTTTCGCCCAGCAAGTCACCTGGACCTTCTATCGGGAATCGCCTGATGCGGCGGGCCTGGACGAGATACTGACGGGCCGCGGATACCAGGCGGGAATAGATTCCGTCCTCGTGAATCCCGTCGCCATCCAGCGGCTGGACAAAAACGGCCGCCTGGTGGATGAGATTCAGGCGTATCGCGGCACGCCGACCGAAGAGAGCCCGGGGCCTCTTTCGGAAACCGATACCTTCCCTCAATCGTCCTGGGTGCGCTGGACGCATCACGAGTACAACGAAGCGGGTGAGCTGGCAAGTTCGCGGCTCTACACGCAGTTCAATCCAGGCAACATTTATTCCGAAACGACCTTCGGCTATGACTCGATGGGCCGTCAAGACCGAGTCACATTGCCTGGCGGCACGATCACAGAAACCACGTTTGACGCTCGAGGTCTCCCCACGGCGACGCGGGTC
>WPCK01236288.1_pt1 | contig 35233 bp, 29 predicted proteins | sample 5399851 | NCBI WGS metagenome assembly WPCK01 (sample SAMN12869471, study PRJNA574797) | sludge metagenome | isolation source: wastewater treatment of pH11 | place: China:Beijing | collected 2019-05-20
GAAATTAAGGAAATTATTGTTAAAGTCATTGAGATCCTGATCAAAAATAACAACCTTGATGATGCAGTTGTGGACCTGTACAGACTTTATCACATACTTTATCCAGAAGACATGTCTCTTGACTCCAAGGTGCTGGATCACATCCTGAATGAAAGATAAACGGTGAAGAACGCATGTCAAAGGAAGTGATAACTTCAGCGATACTCGTAATAGTGAGTGTAATAGCTGCAGTGGCTTTTGTTAATGCCATCCTTCCTTCTGTGTATGGTCTCTCCGAATCTTACAGTTCAGTTGCTCAGAGCATGGAAGACCAGTTCAAAACAGATATCGATATTATCTTTATCTATTCTGAAGGAAACAATGTGTACGTCTGGATAAAAAATATCGGGTCCTCAAACATACCCCTTTCACAGCTTCAATACTGTGACATCTTCATCATGTCTTCTTCAGGATACTGGAACCCGGGATTCGAATCGGAATCAAATCCCTCATGGGATTTCACGCTTGAAAATGGGAACGGAGATACCTGGGACCGCGGCGAGACTATTAAGGCATCAATAGCGATTGATACCCTGCCGGCTGACATTTACAAAATCACCTTTTTCCTTTACAACGGGGTATCGACATCAGACACGTTCTCCAGGTGATATCATGGGCCTTGATACAATAATCGTGGCTTTCTTTGTAATCGGGATGGTTCTGGTTGTTGCAGGTACTCTGACAATGGGGACCAATAACCTTGTTGAGTCTTCTTATCACGGATACGTCTCAGCCCATCAAAGCATGATGGACCGGCTCCAGACCAGGATTGAAATCCAGGATATAACATTCAACGTTTCAACAAATCATGCGAGCTTTACGGTTGTGAATACAGGGGAGACCAGGTTACACAATTTCGACCACTGGGACATTTTCCTGGTTAAAGACGGCCAGGCTTCTTACTTGAACAGGTCCGGTTACAGCATAAAGCCTGAAATAGATCTCATAAATCCCAGAATCCTGGATCCTCACGAAAGTATTAACATTGAACTCTTAACCGAGCTTGAATCCGGTGACAGCTTCATTGTAAAAATTATCACTGAAAATGGTATCGTCTCTTCCGCAGAGCATATTGTAGGTGAGTAATATGGGAGAAATAGAGGATAAAAAGAATATTATCTCAAGCGGCAATGATGAAATTGATAAAAAGTTAGGTGAGGGCATCCCTCTGGGTTCTCTTGTGCTCATTGAAGGAGAAAATGATACCGGAAAGAGTGTATTCTGTCAGCAAATGGTGTATGGTGGATTGAATCAGCTTCACAGGATAGCTTACTATTCAACCGAGAACACAGTTAAAAGCATGCTGGCTCAAATGGACAGCCTGAGCCTTGATATCTCGGATTTTTACAGCTGGGGGTATTTCAGGATTTTTCCGGTTCACCTTGAAGGTGTCGAATGGACTTCCGAGCAAATGAAAGGTACCCTGCACCTTGTTACGACTCACATAAAAAGCGTCAGGGAAAAAGTCATCATAATTGATTCTCTCACAATGTTTACTACTTATTCTGATGAGGATAATATCCTTGAATTCCTTACAAGTTTGAAAAATTTGTGTGACAAAGGGTATACCATTTTCATTACTTTACATCAACATGCTTTCAAAGAAGACACTCTTGTCAGAATACGGTCTTCATGTGACTGTCACCTGTTCCTCAGGAAGGAACAGCTCACTGACCGCTACATTAGCGTTATGGAAGTCTCAAAAATAAGAGGCGCCAAGAAGAGTACAGGTAATATAGTGAGTTTTGAAGTCCAGCCTGGGTTCGGTTTAAAGATAATTCCAATATCACAGGCTAAAGTCTAAATAAATTTGAACATTATTAGCCGCTCATGGGGTTGACATGGATAGCATCGAGGAAAAGCTGGGTACTGAAGACGGTCATGTACTTAATGCAGGAGTATACACAAATTTTCCGTTTAAGCCAAAAAAATACGACGGACATGATCATTCAAACCTGAAAACGTGTAACCTTTACAAACTCCTCCCTCCGGAAATGAAGGCGGAAGTTGAAAAAAACCTTCATCTTCTGGAGTACCTGCATATCCTGCCCATAGATACAATGGGCATACCCAGATATGTTCCAAAGCTTGAATCCAAGCATGGAGATATAGAAGATCCCAATCTGATATACAGGGTCAATGACCAGATATACGTCCATATTTATCCGAATAAAAACGATGTAAGGAATTTCTATATTCCTATTGAGCCCATACTTCTTACCGGAGTCGGATTTCTTATTAAAGAACTGGAAATAAAGCTTGTAGACCACCTTACAGGGATTCAATTTGATCCTGAAAATTTAGAGGAAAAAGAACGTATACTGAGAGAATCCCTGGATGCCATCTGCATAATTGGCAAAAAAAATCCGGCTGTCAGTTCTACCGCAGGGGCTGAATCAGGGATCAAAAAACTGGGGTCACGTTTTTTCCCATCAAAGGAAGATCCTGATAAAAATCATATATACGTAACAAAAGAGCAGTATGAAGCTCTGAAATACTCGGTTATAAGGGATAAAATAGGAGTGGGTTTCCTTGACCCTTACATAAATGACAATAAAATTGAAGATATTACCTGTAATGGTCTTGGGCCCATCTTTATTGAACACAAGGTGTTCAAGGGTCTCAGGAGCGTTATAGAATTCAATGACAACGACGCCCTCAATCATTACATTGTCAGGCTTGCAGAAAGGATAGGAAAGCCCATCACTTTCAAAAACCCTATAGTTGACTCCACACTCCCGGACGGGTCAAGGATTAACATTGTTTTTGGGGATGATATCAGTAAAAACGGGAGTAATTTCACTATACGTAAATTCGCTGACATTCCTTTCAGCATCCTTCAGGTCATAAAAGGAGGGACTCTGGATTACAGGATGGCAGCTTATCTCTGGATCCTGATTGGTGAAGGAATGAGCGGTTTCATATGCGGAGAAACCGCCAGTGGTAAGACAACCACATTGAACGGAATTACAGCTTTTGTAAACCCCGAGTCAAAACTGGTTTCAATCGAAGACACGCCCGAACTGCAGATTCCTCACAAAAACTGGACCCGGGAAACAACAAGAGGCAGTACAAGGGGTGCAGGAACCGGAGAAGGCAGCGGTTCGGATGTTACAATGTTCGACCTTCTCAAAGCAGCATTGAGGCAGAGGCCAAACTATATCCTTGTGGGAGAAATCCGAGGAGTTGAAGGTAATGTCGCATTCCAGGCTATGCAGACCGGCCATCCTGTTATGTCAACGTTCCACGCCGCAACCGTTGAGAAACTGATCCAGAGGCTTACTGCTGATCCTATAAACATTCCTAAAACGTATGTGGACAACCTCAACTTTGTTATAATCCAGTCTGCTGTCCGGAGACCTGACGGCAAGCTTGTGAGGAGAGTCCTCAGTATAAATGAGGTTCTCGGATACAACCCGGATAAAGGGGGAATTTCCTTTATTGAAGCTTTTTCCTGGGATCCTGTTACTGATACACATGTTTTCAGTGCTATGGGAAGTTCTTATATCCTTGAGAATAAAATCGCCACAAGGCTTGGAATTCCGGGTAAGAAAAAGAAAGCAATTTATGATGAGATTGAAAAACGGGCAAAAATTCTGGAAAGACTGAGCGATGAAGGAATTGTAAACTACTGGGAATTTTTTAACACAATCGCAAAGATTACAAAGTCCGGTATGCTGAGGATTCAGTTCTAAATGGTGGTTTAGATGGGTGTCAATAAGATAAAAAACATTTTTAGCAAAAAGTCTAATTCAGGATCCGTTTTAGACCAGCTTTATGTTAAATATCAAGACTACCAGAAAGAACTCTATATGAGCAATGATATGCTTTTTGCTCTTACTTATATGGCTTCGATCTCGACTGCCAATCTTACAAGGGACAAAATATTCTCAAGCATATCTGGAAAGAAAGAGTACTGCCCGGGTAAATATTTTAACCTGATTAAAGAGCTGGCTCAGCACTGGCATTATGATTACGCCAATGCCTGTGAGCTTATATCCACAAAAGTAAAGCATGACAGGATGAGGGAACTTCTCAACAGGCTGTCAAACGCCATAGCGGCAGGAGAACCTGATAGTGAATTTCTCACCAAGGAATGGAGACTATTCAAGACAAAAAGAAAAGATGAATTCGAAAGAGACCTTGATACCACGAAAGAATGGTCAAACGCATACACAGCATTGCTTGTCTCCACATCGCTTGTAGCTATAATTATACTGCTTTCAGTGATTTTATACAATATCGGGGATCCGGCTGATACGCTTTATTCCACAATGTTTATCATATTTTTTATGGCCTTCTTTGGAGTAGGCCTGCTTTTTAGATGTTCTCCAAAAGACACTAAAGTCCATAATTTAAGTGTAAAATCAAAAGAGCAGACTTATATTTATAAGTGGACTCCTCTTACGCTTGTTATCGCAGCCCTGGCTGTTTTATTGCTAACTGTTCTGCCGGCTTTCACCGGCTCAGCTGCTGATTTCTTTATTGATATTAAAGGAGTCGGGATGATTGTTGCAGGAGTTACCATGATTCCTGTAGGGATTGCGGCAAAAAGAGATATTGAAAAAATTAACAAAAGGGATGAAAGTTATACAACTTTCATAAGAAGCCTCGGGTCTATTATAAGTGGGTCCGGTCTGACTGTTCCAAAAGCTCTTTTAAAGATTGACCCCAAGAACCTTGGAGAGCTTAAAGATATGAGCCAGGAGCTCTATAAGAAACTGGCATCCGGGCTGGACCCTGCCCTTTGCTGGGGGAGATTTGTCGGAGAAACGGGCAGTTATTTGATCTACAAATTTACAAGCGTTTTTGTGGACGCTGTCAATTTCGGAGGTAATGCAGAAGTGGTAGGCGAGCTCGTGAGCTCGTCAAACCTTGAACTTGTTCTTCTGAGAATGAAAAGAGAACGCATAGCCAAAGGATTTTCCAGTCTTGTTATTCCTCTCCATGTATCGATGGTTGGCCTTCTTCTTTTCATAGGGCAGATCCTTACTATCTTTTCAACCATTATAAATTCCCTTTTTACCCAGTTTGAAATAAACGGTTCCGAACTCGAGGGCATACCCGGTGGCATGGGTGGCATGAATATGGGCATATTCGGGGGTGTCCCCCTCGAATTGCTGGGGCAATTTGTTGTGATAGTTACTATTATTCTAACAATTGCCAACCTACTTGCGATCGTTGCCGTAAAAGGAGGACCGATGTACCTGGCGATCTACTATGGTATATTTATGTTCATACTTTCGGGAATACTGATGATTATAGTCCCTCCGTTAGTGGAAATGGCCTTTTCATTTAATGGAGTACTCGATAGTCTAGCAGAAGGTATGTGATATGGATTTAATAACTATATACGAAACAAATTTTACAATATTCATAGGTATTTTTGTAACTCTGGCTGTAATGGGGACAACAACTCTATACGATAGATATGAAAGTAAAGGAGGAGCCTCATTCGATCTTATGAAAATTAAACTCTTTTCGAATCAGAACCAGCAAACAGCAGCTTTCGGCTCTAAAAGTTTGAAACAGTTTTCTGATTACAGTAAAAAATTTAGCAGTTTAATCCTGAATAAGTCCATCTCAGGTCAGGAAAAGTCCAGTTCAATGAAGAAAAAATCCACCTCAATCCGGAGTAACTCCAATAATAATTCCTTCGAAAGAGTGGAAAAAATACTCTTTAAAGCAAAAAATGCTGTTCAGAATCTTTTTGTTAACCTCCGCAGTAAAACTTTATCCCTTTCATCAGCTTTACCCCGCAGAAGCAGTAAAGATAAGGAAAAATTTGTTTCTTTATCTGATACCCAGAAAGCAGATCTAAATTTCAGTGCTGCTGACAAAGCTAACACTCTTGATAAAGTAGTCGAATCCAAAAAAGATGAATTAGATTTTGATGACGACCTTCTAACTAAAATGTCTACTTCAGACACTTTAACAGTCAGCAGTCCTGAACTTAAGACTGTAGAGCCGTCTCTTGGTAGTATGTCTCTGGATCTAGATGCATCATTTGATACCGATTTTAAGTTAGATGAAAATGAATTTGCGATTAAAGTTGATGGACTGGATGATGAACCTGATGAAAATAACTTCAAATTTAGCGGGAACACTGAAGAGATAAAGTTTGGTGACGAAAGTGATAATTTCTTAGCTTCACTGAAGAAAGATATCATAATTAAAAAAGAGAAAACGATCAATTTCATGGATAATATGCAGGGAGAAAATCTGGATTTGAAGCTGATGAAATCCGACCTTGAATGTGTTCTCAAGGACCTTAAAAAGTACAGACAGTATTCACATCGAAACTGATCAATCGTTTATTCTGATACAGAATAAATTGCCGTACTTCTAGCTAATATTCCAATTTTAAAAAAAATAATTTGTAGAAAAACAAAGCGAGTGATGAAAAATGGTAGACGCAAAATACATAGGACTTATAATTTTAGCAGTGTTTTCAGGATCAATGCTGGTGTACACCTGGCTGTCCCTTTATAACCGGTTTGATCCAAGCGTAATGTTTTATGCAGCGCTTCTGATCTTTTCTTTTTCTCTAATGCTGGTAAGAGGCAAAACATCAGAAACTAATTAAAAATATTTTCTGGGGTTTCACACGCCTGTAAAATCAAGCTATCTGTGCGGAGCGTAACGTAAAGTCCGGAAAGCAGGAAAAAGCAGGAAAAAGAAAAAATAGAAAGGTTCAGTGCAGTGAATAAGGTTGTGCGGGTAAGAGATGTTCTTAACCCGCCTGAAAACCCTGCCTGAGGTCCTTACCTTACAATTACAACTACTGCGCCTTTTATATCCAGAACATCGACCTCTCGGCCGCCGGAAATTACTTCTTTCCGGATTTCGACTGCTTCAGGTTCGAGTTCAATCTTTTCTCCGTTTACGGTAACGGTTATCCTGCCTGATGCTGTCTGGGCTTCGACTGAAGTAGGGTCTTCTGCCTTGAGGGCTTTCACGATGGCTCCTGCATCTTTTCTGAAGCGCGGTCCTAGGATGCCCATATTGGGTTTAACTTCCACAGGCACATAATCAAACGAAGGGGCACCTTCCATAAGCTCAACCTCGGAGTTTGTAGCCCCTGCAATATCCCCTGTATCAATCTGCGTGTTATAAATCTCTATTTTTTTCAGAGGAGCGTTGAGAGCCATTCCAAGGTCTGACTTATACCTGCGGACTTCACCTGTGATATCTTTGATCATTTCGCCTGCTGCTTCGGCTTCTTCGCTCATCAGGCTTTCATTGACCGCAGGCCATGCCCGAGTATGGACACTCGCACTGTCGAACCTGGAGTACATTTCTTCTGCAAAGAAAGGTATAAACGGAGCCAGCAAAAGGGAAAGTGTTCTGGTTGTGGTATAAAGCACATACTGGGCTGCTTTTCTGCCTTCCTTATTTTCCCCGTAGAGCCTGCCTTTCACAAGTTCAAGGTAGTTATCTGCAAGGACTTCCCAGGCAAAGCCCCTTATAGCCTTGAATGTGGAATCAAACTGGTACCCGTCAAGCTCCTTTGTTGTGGATTCTACAAGCCTGTTAAGCTTGCTCAGGAGCCACCTATCAATTGTATATAGGGAGTCCGGAGGGAAGTTTTCGGCATCTGCAGGATCAAAGTCCTTTAAGTGGGACATCGAAAACCTGTAAATGCTCCACATCTTCTGCAGGAAACGGGAAGCTGAAACCACATCTTTCCAGCGGAACATTACATCTGAGCCTGTTGAACCTCCAACAGCACCCCACTGCCTGAAAGCATCGGCACTGTACTGTGTGGTCACTTCTTCGGGGGAAATAACGTTTCCGAGGGACTTGCTCATCTTGTGTCCGTCCGGTCCGAGCACCATCCCGTTAATCACTATGGAGTCCCAGGGCCTCTTTCCTTCAAGCGCCAGGCTTCTGAGAATCGTATAGAAAGCCCATGTCCTTATGATGTCATGCCCCTGGGGGCGGATCTGTGCAGGAAGGCGGAGGTCGTGCTCGCTTTCCCAGCCAGAGACGTGTAACGCAGTAATCGAAGAGTCCATCCAGGTGTCCAGGACATCGGTTTCAGGCTCGAATTCGGTTGACCCGCAAGCACAGGCTTTCTTTGGTACGTTTTCGTTCGGGTCAATCGGGAGCCAGCTCTCTTCGGCAATCATGACTTCGCCGCACTTCTTGCAGTACCAGATAGGGATCGGGGTTGCAAAGATTCTCTGCCTGGAGATGCACCAGTCCCATTCCATGGTGCCTGTCCAGTTCTGGAGCCTGACCTTCATGTATTCAGGGTACCAGTTTATCTCGTCTGCGGCTTTCAGGATGCCTTCATGGTTTATTTTTACAAACCACTGGGGCTCGGAAAGGATTTCTATAGGAGTATCACAGCGCCAGCAGAGCCCGACATTCTGTTCGAGGGGCTTCTGATTGTAGAGGAAGCCTGCAGTTTTCAGGTCGGAAATTACAGCCTGCCTGCACTCAGGGATGCTCATGCCCTCGTACTTGCCTGCGGCTTTTGTCATCCTGCCCTGCTTGTCAATGGCTTTTATCAGTGGAAGCCCGTATTTTGCCCACCAGCGCACGTCCTGCTTGTCTCCGAAAGTACAGATCATCACAGCGCCTGTACCGAACTCGGGCTCGACTGCCTCGTCAGCGATAAGTGTTACTTTCTGCCCGAAGAGCGGAACTTCAATTTCTTTCCCGATATACTGGCTATAACGCTCGTCTTCAGGGTTTACAGCAACCGCAACACACGCTGCCATCAGTTCCGGCCTGGTGGTTGCAATATCTACTTTGTCGAAGTGGACAAAATTGAGTTTTGTTTGCCCCTGATCGTACTCTACTTCCGCAAAAGCAATGGCAGTTTCACAGCGGGGGCACCAGTTTACAGGGTGGTCTTCATGGTAGATGTGCCCGTTATTGTACATCCTGACAAAGGACTTCTGTGTCTTTACAAAGTACGAAGGCTCCATGGTGACAAATTCGTTGCTCCAGTCCACTGAAAATCCCAGGCGAAGCATTGTCTGGCGCATCTTGTCGATGTTTCCAGCAGTCAGTTCTCTGCACATTCTGCGGAACTCAGCCCTGGGGACCTGGTTTTTTGTAATCCCATGAGTTTCTTCAACCTTGACTTCGGTTGGCAGGCCGTGGCAGTCCCAGCCCTGGGGGAACATCACATTATATCCGCGCATGCGTTTGTACCTGGCAACAAAGTCGATATAACACCAGTTGAGCGCGTTTCCAATATGGAAATTACCTGTTGGATATGGAGGTGGGGTATCAATAATATACTGGGGGCGTGTATCTTCTCCCCAGTTGAAGTGGTACATGGAGAGGTTCCATTTCTCCATCCACTTTTTCTCAACCTCATTTGCATTATATTCTTTTGGAATTTCTGATTCTGTCATAAAGACACTCCGTGATGAGAAATGAGTGTAAGAATTTCTTTGGTTTTAGAGTGCTTGCGATTATTTAAATATATCTGGTTTCGAGCAGAATGTAAATTTCTTGCTTTTCAGTGTTTGCCAGGAATGTAAGCCTGTCATAAACCTGTTTTTTGTTGATTACGTTTTTTGCCTGAATACCGGTTTTCAGGAGGTCCGCGAAAATCGGGAAAAAATCAGTTAGATAATACTCCTGAGTATCCTGACCGCTACTCACTGGTTATTATCCGGAGTCCTGCACGCGCGGGTGGGCTTACTGGCATGGAACGATAAAAATTAATGTAGCAAAAAGAATGTAACAATAAAAATGAATGTAGCAATAAAAAGAATGTAGCAATAAAAACGAATATTCCAGAGTTGCCGGACATTTAAGTTTCAAATAAATCTGTCCAGTAGTTTGACACCCGAGTGCAGGAATGAATAAATTTAATCTGCATGTGTAATTTTGTAAGGATTGCATCTACTGGATCATATTTACTGAACCAGCACAAGCGAAAATGTATCAAAATATTAACGTGGATTTTATGCTATACTGTCAATAATTATGCATATCTCCAGGCATCCCGGATATGCATCGCATTCATGCCAAGGCTTTGAGGGGCATATATATCGTTTTCCGGAGTGTCCCCGATTGAGAGCACTTCCCATGGTTCAAGCCCGAGGCGGTCAAGAGCCATTTTGAAAAGCTTTGTATCAGGTTTTTTGATTCTGTGGTCTGAGGACATGATTACAAAATTGAAGCGGTCGTATAAACCAAGGAAGCGGAGTTCCTGTTCTGTAAAAACCCTCTGGGCGTTAGAGACAATGCATTTAGGAACGTTTCTGTATTTTTCAAGAAGCCTGAAACTCTTAGGGTAAGCTTCAAGTTTTCTTAATGAAGCGGTCCTGAAGACCTTTGCAGTTTCAATACCGAGCCAGTACGGGTCAATTGCTCTGAAGGCATTTTCTGCACAGATCTCGGCAAAAATCTCTTCTATGCGGATGTCCGGATACTGCTGGCCTGAGTTGCCCAGCCTGCCTGCAACTTTCCATCTGTACTCTTCCCTGAGCCTATCAGGTTCAATCCTCACTCCCTGGTAAAGCAGCCAGCTGCTTACTCTCTTGTTTGTCTCCCTGCTTTTTTCGTCAGTTTTGATATCAATAAGGGTTTTGTAGCAGTCAAAGATCAGACCTTTGATTTTTCCATTCTGGAGCATAAAGCATCCTCTTATATGTTTTTATTAGCTCTATTTTATAGATTGAACTTTGTTTCTATTCTTTTCTCTATAAATATTGTTATGGCTTTTTTAGTATATAGTCGTTGTGCAAATATCTATATTTTATGCTGGAATTATATATTTTTCAGATTAATCGGGATATTTTCAAGATTTTTCCTTCTGCGATGTCTCATTTTATGAAGAGAAGCAATTCTCTAAAAAATAAGAATTAGAGTAAAAGGAAGAAAAGAGAAGGAGAGAAAATAAAAAGAGATGAAAGGGAAGGAGAGATAAAATAAAAAAGAGGAAAAAGAAAGAAAAAGACAATAAAAAGCTGGCAGGCAAAAAAGAATCCTGGAAGCCAGGAGATCAGGTAAAATGGGTTAAAAAAGTATTTTGCATGGCAGGTATTCCGGTTCAGTCTGTTATCCCGAAATGTTTCCAGGCTTCTCCAATCGTCATTGCCTGCATCCCGAGCTTTCTCGCCGGAAGGATCTCATTTTCGTAAGAGTCTCCTAGGGACATAACACATTTGGGTTCGAGTTCGAGTTCCATCCTTTTAAGGGCGGTCATAAAAAGCCTGAGGTCGGGTTTTTTGTATCCCACATCTGACGAGAATATTACAAAATCGAAGTAGTCATAAAGCCCTAGGAACCTCAGTTCAAGTTCGGAAAAGACCCTTTGCCCGTTGGAGATTATGCACTTTGGGATGTTTATGCACTGCTCGATTAGTTTTATGCTCTGAGGGAAGGGGCGCAGCTTTCGGATTGAAGCCGCCCGAAAGACCCTTGACGTTTCAATTCCCAGGCTTTTTTCGTCGATTTTCCAGATAGAGTTTTCCTGGCAGATCTCGGCAAAGATTTCTTCAACCCTTATCTCGGGATATATCTCCTTTGAGTCTTTCATCCTTTCTTCAACCTTAAATACGTAAGTATCCCAGAGCTTTTCCGGCTTAATCTTTACCCCATGGTAGGCAAGCCATGCACTTACGGTCTCATATGTCTCGATTCTGTGTTCTTCGGTATGGATATCAATAAGCGTCTGGTAGCAGTCAAAAATAACCCCTTTGATCTGGCAGCTCTCAAATACATCTTCCCCGGCTTCTAAAGGATCGCCCAGAAAAGTGACAGTGCCTCCTTTAGGATCAGCTTCATCATTCCTTGAAATGTTCTTGCCTCCCATGTCCCCCTTGTGATGTTTTCAATATCTTTGATTTTACTTTCAGTCTCCTATCTCGTTTACTATCTTAAAGCTTTCCTATTTTACTTAATTCCCTCTATAAATAGCACCCAGACATTCACGTGCTTCATTTATCAGGTAATCCCTGTAATCACCCTGGTGAAGCCTTGCGGAACGGAGCAGCCCTATACTCATGAAAAAAGGCAAAATTCCGGTAATGCTGTAAAAGTCCTTTTCCCCGCGGCTGTACTCCCAGAGGAAGTTTCCTATATAGGGCTCGGCTTTCCAGCCTCCCCCTTTGTGCAATTCAAATTCATTCTTAAGTTCTGCAGTAAGGACCCCGAGGTCTCTTATGGGATGTGCCTCAAACCATGAGCTCTCAAAATCGATGGCATAGGGCTTTTCTTTGCAAAAAATATAATTTGAAGGAGTAACGTCCCTGTGGACCATACAGCCATGATCCCGGTCGAGCAATGAACTGTACCACCATTCTCCCAGAAGTTTATTGAAAGTCTCTCTCGTGCCGTAATCAAGTTTAAGGTGGTCCAGAACATCATGAAAGTTTCTGAACTCATTTTCTTTATTGTAAGAAGACTTTGTATTGTCATGTAGATTCCTGAGCATGTGAGCCACAGCAGACAGCCTTCCGTAAAGGTCTTCTTCGCGTTTAAGGTACCAGCCAAGAGATTTTCCGGGTATGTGTTCGGTTACAAGGACACAATTGAAGTCTTTTCTTACTGCAAGAGGCTTTGCAACATTTATTATCGAAGCTGCTTTTTTCAGGTTCCTGTACTCGTTCATCATGCCTTTATAGGGATTGTATGCTTTCAGCTTGCCTGTCGGTTCGGCAAAGAACTTTGCCATTACGCTGAAATGTTCCCCTTTAAACTGATACCTGCAAACAGTGTGGGAAGAGTTGTATTTAAAAACGTTTACACAGCATTTTTTATCCCGAATCCTATTTGCAACAACCTCTTCTACAAGCCAGTCCCTGAACGGGTCTCCAGGGTTTAAAGTGTTAACATGGCTATTTGCCACTTCAACTTACCCCCATTTTTCCAGAAACAATCTCGACAGTCTTTTGCTTCATAGTCATCTCTTAACTTAAGCGGCTATATCTTCCAGCTTAAAGTCTATGCTATATTTCCTGACTTAAGCGGTTACATCTCCTAACTTGAAGTCTATGCTACATATCCTAACTTAAAGTCTATAATTCTAAATTTAAATCATTATAATCCTGAATTTTGATAGTATTGTGGATAAATACAGGGCATGAAACCTTACCTGATTATGAAAGCAGACATCCACACAGGTATTTAATGAAATTCAGATCGGCATAAACCTCAGTATCTCGAAAGATGGAGTAATAAAAGGTATTATGATCAAAACATATGAAATCAAACATAACCAGCTACATAGCTTGTTTTCCGGTTTTAAATCTTCAATACTGCCAGAAGTATACTATAGCCTGTGTATCTTATATTATTGTTGGTGTTTCAATAAATGTTTTTATCTACCTTTCAAAAGCAGGCCCGCCGACATCAGCTATGTTATTGCCGGACCAGCTATGTTATGGTGTGTGTTTTTGCCGGTAAGCTCTGTAAGGCGAGCTGCTCAGTTCGATCTTTACTATCCATTTTTTCCTATTTTCTACTCTGAAAATACGTATCCGGAATGATAAATGATTATTTATAAAAGAAAACTCTAAAGTTTTAACCTTAATAAACGGCAATCTACAGGTTACAATATTCATAGAGCTGTTAACGTGATTAAATTCCCTGATGAAATCCCTGACTCCTGTAAATGGCAAAAAGTCGAGCCCATTAACAGGGGGTGGTCAGATGATCAGAAATATTATGTCCGAACTACAGACGGCAGAGAACTATTACTCCGAGTATCGGACGTCTCGCAATACGAGAACAGAAAACGGGACTTTGAAGCAATAAAACAGCTTGATAAGCTTGATATTTTGATATCGCATCCGGTTGATTTTGGAATTTGTAATAACGGAAAATCAGTGTACTCTTTGCTAACCTGGATTAAAGGTAAGGATGCAGAATATCTTCTTCCGAGACTTGACAGAAAAGAGCAATACCAGTTTGGAGTTAAAGCGGGTGAAATCTTAAAAATAATACATCAAGTATCTACGGCAAAAAATCAAATCTCATGGTCGGAGCGGTTTAATCGGAAAATAAACAGAAATATTGCCGCTTATGAAGCTTGCGGGATTCGTCTGAAGGGAGCAGAGAAGATAATTGAATACATAGAACAGAACCGGTATTTGCTGGATAATCGGCCTCAGTGTTTTCAACATGGTGACTATCATGCCGGAAATATGATTATTACAGAGTCTGGAGAGCTGGGAATTATTGATTTTAACAGAGTTGATTATGGTGACCCCTGGGAAGAATTCAACCGTATTACATGGTGTGCGGATATAAGTGCCTCATTTGCTTCAGGACGCATAAATGGATATTTTGAACACGATGTACCTGCTTTATTTTTCAGATTAATGGCTTTATATATTGCAAGTAACCAGCTTTCATCAATTCCCTGGGCAATTCAATTTGGATAGAAAGAAGTCAACACAATGCTCAGGCAAGCCGAAACCGTTTTGAAATGGTATGATGGATTTGAAACATTCATACCAGAATGGTATAGTTCAAAAAATAACAGGAATTAAGGAACATTGAAATTTAAAAGAAACATTGAAATTTAATAAAGCCTGAATTGTTTTCAGGCTTCATCGTATCCTATTTCTTCTTTTGTAAGATAGCAAGCCGGGTCATCCGCCCATACGTTTCCGTATACTGCTTCGGCTCTTACCCTGAAGTTTCCGTTGCATACATCAAACCATTTGCATTTTGCACATCGGTCTCCGTTAGCCTGGATGAGGGGCTTCCTGTACTTGAGCCCTGCCATAAGTTCGTCACTGAGGTCGGTCCAGATCTCGCTGAAAGGTCTTTCCCGCACATTTCCGAAGGAGTAGTGCCTCCAGAACTGGTCGGCGTGGACCGAACCGTCCCAGGAAACGCATCCTATCCCTATTCCTGAGGAATTTCCCTGGTTCATTGAAAGGAGCTCAAAAATTTCGGCAGCCCTTTCAGGGTTTTCTTTCAGCATTTTCAGGTAAATGTAGGGGCCGTCGCAGTGGTTGTCCACGGTAAGTACTTCTGCAGGGAAGCCTTTTTCGTGCAGTTCCCTTGTCCTTTGCATAATCAGGTTAACAGCCTTTCTGGAATCTTCAAGAGAGAGATCTTCATCCACCATTTTCGAGCCCCTGCCGGCATAGACAAGGTGGTAAAAGCAGATCCTGGGGATATTTTCTTTCTCAAGAAGGTCAAAGATAGCAGGGATATCCTTTACATTTTGTTTGTTGATTGTAAAGCGAAGCCCTACCTTTATGCCTTCTTCCTGGCAGTTGTGCAGACCCCTGAGAGCCGCATCAAAAGCTCCAGACATGCCCCTGAATTTATCGTTAGTCTCCCTTATGCCGTCAAGCGAGATCCCCACATAAGAAAGCCCGACTTCCTTTAGCTTTTTTGCCAGGTCCTTATCAATGAGGGTGCCATTTGTTGAGATTACAGCTCTCATACCTTTTTCGCGGGCATAGGCTGCAAGTTCGGGCAGGTCCTTTCGCATAGTGGGCTCGCCACCCGAAAAGAGCATAACCGGGGACCCAAAAGCTGCAAGGTCATCGATAAGGGCTTTTCCTTCTTCTATTGAGAGCTCGTTTTTGAACTCTTCATCCTTTGCCTGAGCGTAACAGTGGACACACTTCAGGTTGCAGCGGCGGGTCATGTTCCAGACCACAACCGGCTTTTTATCTTTTGAAAACTGCAGAAGGTGAGAGGGGAGCTTCTTTGAGTCCCTTCCATAACGAAGGGCGTCAGAAGGTTCCACGGTTCCGCAGTAAAGTTTTGAAATTCCTATCATATTGATCCTTAAAAGTGAGATTGTTTTCCAGAACCAGATTGTTCCACAGAACTATAATAAATATTGTTTTTTAACTGGAAATATTTTTAACCGGCTCTGGAACCGACTTTTCAGAACTCTTTCTTCATAGCCTTTATAAGGGCTTCAAAGGTGAACTCATCAGGGATCACGTTTGCATTGACCCCGTGTTTTTTCAGGGTATTTCCTGTCGGAGTCCCAATTGCGCCCACAACAGCCCTGCTGAGAATTTCTTTTACAGCTTCTGAAGCTCCCAGGTTTTCTGCGTGCTTCATAAATCCCCTGACCATCATAGAGCTTGTAAAGGCAAAGGCGTCAACCTCTCCCGAAAGGGTGCGCTCTATGAGCTCTTTCTGGGCTGCTCCTTCAGGGATGCTGAGAGTATATACATGGGTCTCGTAAACCGTTGCCCCACATTTTTCAAGGCCGTCTATTAAGAGTTTTGCCCCATAAGCGCTCCTTGCAAGGTCAACAGTTTTTCCTTTCACTTCAGGACAGAGAGCTTCTACGATTCCCTCGGAACTGTAATCCGCAGGCATGAAGGAGTTCTCAATTCCTATTCTCACAAGCTCTTTTTCCGTGTTGGGACCGATTGCTATTACTTTTCTTTTTTTAAGGGCTGTGATGAAGTTTTTCTTTTCATCTTCCGTTAGTTTATCCAGTGTGAAAGTTATCCCGTTTGCACTTGTGAAAACAACGTAGTCCGAAGTCCCGTCAATGACCCTCTGAATAAAAGGCTCGAAACCGTCATCTTTTATGCCTTCAAGCTTTATCATCGGGACACATAAAGGCTCAAATCCATAGTCCCTGGCAATAGCTTCGGATTTTTCGCGGTAACTTTCCGGCCTCATGATCGCAAGCACGGGAATTTTCTCTTCTGCCATATTTCTTTCTCCTGTCACTTCAGCAAGTTAAAACTCAGCCCCTGTAAGCTGTTCCCCTAGAATTTCGTGCAGGTTAACTACCTCTCCTACGACTGTGATGGCAGGGGCTTTTACTTTTCTCTCTTCCGCCAGGTCGGCGATATTTTCAAGGGTGCCCACGGTTACCCTCTGGTCAGGCCGGGTTCCCCTTTCAATGACTGCCACAGGGGTTTCAGGGTCTTTGCCGTGCTTTATGAGCTCTTCTGCATTTCGCCTGAGCATCTTTACGCCCATGAAGATTACAATGGTTCCGTTAAACTTTGCCAGAGTCTTCCAGTCGAGTCCGCTTTCTTCCTTTGTTGGGTCTTCGTGGCCGGTTATGAAAGTAACCATTGAAGTGCTTTCCCTGTGGGTTACAGGAATTCCGGCGTAGGCAGGCACTGCGATTGCGGAAGTGATCCCTGGCACGACTTCAAATTCTATACCTTCTGCTACAAGTACCTCGGCTTCCTCTCCTCCTCTTCCGAAAACGTAAGGGTCTCCCCCTTTCAGGCGGACTACCATTTTACCCTCTTTTGCTTTCCGCACAAGTACATCGTTGATCTCAGACTGAGTCATGGTATGGTTGCCCGCATATTTTCCTACATCAATTTTTTCTGCGGTTTCCGGCATTGAGCTTAAAATTGTTTTTCCCGGAAGCTGGTCATAGATTATGACTTCAGCACTGTCGATCAGCCGGCGGGCTTTCAGGGTAAGAAGCTCAGGGTCACCTGGACCGGAACCCACAAGATAGACTTTTCCGTAATTTCCTGACATGTAACAACGGTTCCTTTTTTCTTTATTTATAATTGGTGATGGATTCTTCTTTGATGAATAATTCTCTTCATATACACCCAGGGAGATTATTCGTACCCGAATGGAATTTTTCCATAGCAGGCAGCTTCTGGGGAAGGTAAGATTCTTAGAAGAGATGTTAACAGAAATGCAAATCTGTAGGTTTTAAAGAGCTTTTATAATAAATAGTATCCCATCTTTATGCAGATTTATTACATATCTTCTATATATTATATCTCATATTTTTGTAATTCAATATCAATCACACCTGTTCACTGCGTATACTGAAAAAGTACCTGCAGATGGGCAGGAATCAATAAATACCCCTGATGTAATTATGAGTCCTTTATTACCAGCCAGTTTATCACAAATGGCCGTTTTATCATAAATGAATGGTCATCACATCAGTATTCAGCATAAATCAGTGAGTTCATCATGCTTCGCATTATTTTTCTCGGCACTGGAGGCTCTCTCCCGACCCGCAACAGAAACCCGTCTGCAGTGATTGTCAACCTGAAAGGGGAGCTCCTCCTCTTTGACTGTGGTGAAGGAACCCAGCAGCAGATGATGAGGGCAAAGACAGGAATGATGAGCCTGTCTTCTATTTTTGTCAGCCATTTTCATGCTGACCATTTCCTCGGGATTCCCGGCCTTATTCAAACAATGTCTTTCCTCGGCAGGAAAGAGCCGCTGACGATTTACGGACCTGAAGGGACAAAGGAGTTCACCGAGGTTTTTAAGGTCCTTGGATATTGCAACCTTAAATACGAAGTCAGAGGTGTCGAACTGAGTCCTGGGGACATTGTGGAAGGAAAAAATTATGTGGTCCGTGCTCTGAAGACCGAACACAGCACTCCGAGCCTCGGGTATTCTCTTATTGAAAACCCCAGGCCCGGACGTTTCAACAGGGAAAAGGCAGTAGAGCTTGGAGTTCTTCCTGGACCTCTTTTTGCGAAACTGCAGAAAGGCAACCCTGTAGAAGTAAATGGAAAGCTTGTAAAGCCCGAAGAAGTTGTGGGAGCTCCAAGGCCCGGAAGGACGGTTGTATACTCAGGAGACACCCGGCCCTGTGAAGCAGTGCTCGAAGCCAGCAGGGATGCTGATGTCCTGATTCATGATGGCAGTTTTGCAGACGAGATGGCAGGCTGGGCGGAAGAATCCATGCATTCGACAGCAGGCGAGGTTGCATCTCTCGCTAAAGAAGCCGGAGTCAGGCAACTTGTCCTTACCCATATCAGTTCACGTTATACTGATGATGTGGGACCTATCCTGAATGATTCGAGAAAAGTATTTGAAAATGTTATTGTAGCCGAAGACCTGATGGAACTTGAAGTCCCTTACAGACCTGATTGAGTCCACTGCTGAGGATATTAATAATTTAATTTTTAGAAACAAAGATTGAGATTCAGGTTACAGGATTTAAAAAGTAGATTCCAGGTTTAAAAAATGGGTTACAGGATTTAAGGTACAGGATTTAAAAAATAGGTTACAGGATTTAAGGTATATGATTTAAAAAGTCGATTCCAGGTTTAAAAAGTAGATTAAATCTCTCTTCAGGAAACAAACCTGTAGAAAGAATCTTTATTTTATCCGGATTACTTCCCGGCTTTACCATCACCTGTTCAAACAAGTGTCCAGTCAAGCGGTTTGTCTTCAGAGTTGTAGAGTGTAACTCTCATGGTCTTATCTTCTATTTCATAAATCGGCCTGATTCCAAGATAAAATGTGTCTCCAGGGTTTATTTCAATATCCCCGTTAACCCTTCCGAAGTACACCCTTCCTTGTGTGCCTTTTTCTTCAACTGTCACACCTTTCCAGGCCAGATTCTTGATCACACTTATAACACTGCACTCAAAACGGTCGACTTCACGTATTTCACTCATGGGAATCCCTTTTAAATCTTGTTTCGGATATCGTTAAGACTTTACTGAAATATGGTTTCTGATAGAAAATAATGATCTCCATACATAAAACTATCCCAGAGGATTCAACGGAAAAAGTATCTTTAATTTTTTTAAATTTTATAAAAAATAATACATAAGAGAGGTGTCTGAAAAAAATAAAATATAAGAGAGGTGTTTGAAACTTTTTATAAAAAGAAATAGAGGACACTTCTCTTTAATTTATACGTACAGGTTATACGTATAGGTGGGTCGGGTCCGGCATGAAATCTTTCCTGCCCAGTCTTGCAAGGGCTTTTTCAAAGTCTTTGCCGGTGACAATTTCCCTGTCTTCGATAATTGTCTGGTGCAGGGCGGTTTTAAGGATTTTCTCGACAATATCCCTTCCGGAAAGCCCTTTCGCTTTCTTTGCGAGTGCCTGAAAATCACACTCTTCGACACCCAGAGGGAAAGTTTTCACATTTGATTCCAGTATATGGACGATTTCTTCTTCTCCCGGAAGGACAAACTCTATTTCCTCTTCAAACCTGCTCCTTACTGCAGAGTCCAGGGAATTTATCCGGTTTGTCGAACAGATGGTACAGACTCCGTCGCGTTCGATAATCCCATCCATTTCTGTCAGGAGGGCATTTACAATTTCGCTGACATCCCCTCTGAGCTCCTGAAACCTTCTGTCAAGGGCTATTGCATCAAGCTCATCAATGAAAATTATGCAGGGAGCCATCTCCTCTGCCCTGTCATACAGCTGATGGATCTGGCGGGCTCCGTCTCCCACATATTCTCCTATCAGCTGGGTGGCTTTGACAGGAATGAGCGGAACATCGGTTTTGTTTGCGAGGGCTTTTGCAAGCATGGTTTTTCCCGTTCCGGAGGGTCCGAAAAACAGGATGTTTCTTGGCGCCCATTTTCCGAATCGTTCGGGCTCTTCAAGGAAGCGTTCGATCAGCCTGCATTTCTGCTTTGCAAGTTCCTGCCCTATGACATCTTCAAATATGACATCGCCTTTAATCTCTGAGGAAGAAGGAATTCCGCTTTCCTCTTCGGTTACTATAATTGAAGTTGAGCTGCCTATCATGGATTCTGCGGGTTCCACATCTATAATGCGGTATGCAAAGTCAGGGAACATTCTCCTGTCAAAGAGATAGTCCCCTTTGCGGGCGACATATCCGCTCCACTGTTCCCGTGCATAGAACTCAAATACATCCCTGTTTTCAATAACCGGATACTCTTCCATCATCCCGCTCAGGGGGTATCCTTCAGGTTTCAGGATAAGAAGTTCGGATGTGGACTTCGTAAATTCGGTATTGTTTTCATGAGTCTTTTTCGCATTCACTCGTTGTGAGACTGGTCGCACTTTGTTATCAACTCGAATACTTTTCTATATCCTATACTGACATGAAGGGCTAATAAAATTAACCCATGATCCTGCCCCTGGATTCGATTGCGAAAGCCTTCTCCTAACTCTATATAAAAAAATATTCTTTGTTCAAAAATGTTTTTTCCTGGTAAATGTTTCTTCCCGGTGAACTGTTTTTCTGGTGAACTGTTTTTTTTGCTACTACTTCTGTGATGTTATTGTATTCTTTATGATCTGTAAAGTTACCGTATCCTTATGACCTGTAAAGTTACTGTATTCTTTATGTTATATCTGTAAACTATCATTGAAATTCAGGTAAACATTATATATTCAGATATTTAATCTACAGATGTGAATCCTGAATGATATCACGTTGATGTAAAATATTTATAGGAGTACGAATAAAGAACTTATTGTTTAGAACCCGACTGGATAAATGATTATGCAGGCCTTATTAATTAGCTGTTTGAGTAAAAAGGCTTTCATAAAGAGTTCTTTGCAAATTTCCTGATTTATTCGTTTAATGTATGATGAAATAAACCAAAGGGAAAGCTAATATATTAGGGCAATAATATAAATCTTTTAATTATCAAATTGAAACTATTTTCTATAATAGTGAAAGCTGATAATTAATTATCAGTATATTATCTGATTAACACATTTGTATTGTATCGTATTAATGTAGAAAGTTAAACAACGTAAAAAAAGTTAAGCATCTAAGTTGCTTCCAGAGTATGATTTGTATGTTTACTATGGAGAATACGGAAGGTTTCGACCAGAAAACTCTTGACAAAATGAACGCTGAAGTCAAAAAGAGTATGAGCAAGCACGACCCAAAGTCGAAAAATTATAAAAAAATCTGTGAACAGGTTGAGGATCAGGTTTTCGACAAGTACTGTTCTGAAATATTCAGACCATCTCTTAAACTTTAAACCTTGCCGCTGGATAGCACTTATCCCGGTAAGTTTTTATTTTTCTTCTATTTTTTCTTCCATTTTTTTCCACTTTTCCTTCTATTTTTTTCCACTTTTCCTTCTATTTTTTCTTCCATTTTTTTCTCTTTTTCAGTTCTTGCATACCCGGAAGCCAATTATTTTTAAAAATATTTGTACTGCCTATTATACATTATCCGGAATTTCATCCTCTGCTATCTTACTTTTTTTGAACGTTTCTGTCTATTGAGAACTTTTTTATATTCAGGACTCTTATTTTCAGTTATGATTTCTTGCAGTAAAAATAGAATCCTGAGTTTATTTCTGGTTATGCTTTTGCTTGTTTCTTCGGCAGGGGTAGCTTCCAGTGCCGGTGATGTTAAACCTGCCAGCACCTTTAAAACTTCTGTTAATTCCAGTGCAGAGAACGATCTTTATTCCGAATTAAGCGCGCAGATGGAGCTTTACAACGAGAACTTTGATAATGTGCCCTCGCTTGTTCAAAGGCTGGTTGGAAGTGAAGAGATTGCCGGGAGAATCAAGCTCAACAATGGTGAGATGCTCTATGTAACCTTACTTATGAACGGTGGAAAAGTAGGAGACTTTTACAGATATGATACTCCTAACGATCCTAATTCTAAGTTCGGTCCTACCATAACCGTTGAATCCGATGAAGACACAATAAGAGAGATCCTTAATTCGGATGACCGGTTGAGAAAATCTGTAGAAAAAATGAACGACGGATCGCTTAAGGTAGAAATAGAAGGTTTTTTCCGAAAAACCGTGCTCTGGAGCATAAAGCAGCTATATTCGTAAGCGGACAATATATTTATGAGTTTCAAAAAGTCAAATCAGTATATAAAACCGGTTCATGGACTAAACTCAAAAACGAAATAAACTTCAAAAATTAATACAGGAAATTTCCCTCCTTAACCTGTAAGAGAAAAGGAGGGAGTTTTCGAAACTCCTTTTTTATATCTTTTTATCGGATTCTCAGTGCTTGACCACTTCTCCGGGAACTGTGGCTCTCCCTTTTCCCATTACGACCCCAATATTTATGCTTGTATTGATGCCTGTATGCACATCATCCCCCATTATCACACCGAGTTTTCGCCTGCCCGAATCTATAATCCTTCCTTTCAGCATTACTTTTATGTTCTTTCCGTCGTGGCGGAGGTTTGCAACTTTCGTGCCGGCTCCAAAATTACAGCGGCGCCCTATAACACTATCACCCACATAACTCAGGTGACCAATATGAGTGCCTTCCATAACAATTGTATTTTTTACCTCAACGGCATTCCCTATCCTTACTTTGTTGCCTATTGCTGTTGATGGGCGGATAAAGCAGTTAGGCCCTATATCGCAGTAATCTCCTATTACCACAGGTCCTTCGATATAAGCCCCGCTCCGGATAAGTGAGCCTTTTCCTATAGCGACCTCCCCTCTTAAAGTAACGTTTGGTTCAACATTACCCCGGCAGTATCCTTTCAGGGTTTTTAAGAGGTGCTCGTTTGCTTTCAGGAGGTCCCAGGGGTAACCTATGTCAATCCAGCTGTCTCCGAGAAGGCTGTAACCTGCAGGCGCTCCACTGTCGATCAGCATCTGGATGGAGTCTGTTATTTCAAGTTCTTTTCTTACAGAAAGCTCTGTCCTGTCAATAAAGCCAAAAATTGACTCCCGGAAGAGATAAATTCCGGCGTTTGCAAGCTTTGTTGGGGGGTTTTTTGGCTTTTCAATTATCCTGATTACTCTCTCTCCTTCAGTTTCAAGCACTCCGAAATCCGAGGGATTTTCTACCTCTTTTACGCAGATAACAGCTTCCTCTTTTCTTTCAAGCAGGGATTGTAAATCAGATTTTTCTATGAGCATGTCTCCGTTAAGCACAAGGAATGCTCCTTCAACGTGCCCTCTGGCATAGCCTATGGCATTTGCAGTCCCTAGCTGCTCTTTCTGCTGCACGTACTCAATGCTCACTCCCCATCTGCTTCCGTCCCCGAAGTGAGTTTTTATCTGATCTTCCAGGTATCCTGTAATGAAGACAAAACCTTCAATGCCTGCTTCAACAGCCGAATCAAGGATATGTTCGAGTACGGGTTTGTTTGCTACCTGAAGCATCACCTTCGGGCAGTCGGAAGTAAGAGGTTCCATCCTTGTGCCTTTTCCTGCCACAAGGACAACAGCTTTCATTTAAGCGCCTCCTTCACTATTTTTTCTGCCATCTCATAGATCCCATCCACGTTTTCCCGGGCTTCTGCAGTAATCCTGACTTTTGCTTCCGTGCCTGAAGGCCGGACAAGTACCCAGCCGTTTTCAAGTTCAACGCGGATGCCGTCAATGTCAAGGACTTTTCCAAGGGGTTCCAGTTTTGATTTTGCCCGTTTCATAAACTCGGCTTTCTTTTCGTTTGCACAGGGTAAAGCGCCTCTCTTTGTGGCATAGACCGGAAGTTCTGCCCTTAATTCACTTAATTTCTTTTCATTGACAATTTCAACAAGTTTTGCAGCTGCATAGATCCCATCCGGGCAGTAAGAGATCTTCGGGAAAATCCAGCTTCCTGAGGGCTCTCCACCGTAGATTGCTTTGCACTGCTTTATGCCCTCTGCGACATAAACGTCCCCTACCCTCGTCCTTATGATTTCCGAGCCTTCAAGGTAATCGTCTACCATAAGAGAGGTATCCACAGGCACAACAACCGACCCTTTTTTGTCCCCGCACTCAAAACGCCCGAATATTGCAAGCAGTTCGTCTCCGGAAACGAAATTGCCTTTTTCGTCCACTGCCATCATCCTGTCTGCGTCGCCATCGTGAGCTATCCCAAGGTCAGCTCCGAATGCCACAACTGCTTTTTTAAGCAGGGAAAGGTTCTGGTCATTTGGCTCGGGGTTTCTTGCCGGGAAATGCCCGTCAGGCTGGGAATTCAGGGTTATTATCTCGCAGCCGAGTTCCTGGAGGAGATAGGGGGTGATTGTACTCCCAGCCCCGCACCCGCAGTCAAGAACCACACGCAGCTTAGACTTTCCTACAAGACCCTCAATCATGTCCATGTGGTCTCTGATGGCATTCTCGTCTTCAGCAATTTTACCTATTAAGTCCCAGGTAACCCGGGAAAAGTTTTCCTTTTCTATAGCTTCTTCAATCTCTTCCTGCTGGGCTGAATCAAAAGCCATCCCATCAGGGTTCCACAGCTTTATCCCAACATACTCCGAGGGGTTGTGGGAAGCTGTAACCATTACACCACACTCGTATTTCCTGGCTGCATAAGCAAGGGTGGGAGTGGTTACCATGCCTGCTTTTGTTACGTCACAGCCTGCCGCGGTCAGCCCGGCAACAAGGGCGTGCTCTATCATGGGAGCCGAAACCCTTGGGTCTCTCCCTATTACAGCAGTCTTTTTCCGGCTTCCTAATACAAGTCCCACCTTCAGTGCAAGTTCGGGCGTAACTTCCGTATTGACTATACCTCTAATTCCTGAAGATCCGAAAAGTTTCATAAATCCCACTCCATATTTCCTGAAGTTCAATTTTTCTGAAAGCTTGTTTATGGTTTAATTAACCGATCATTTAATAGTGGTGTATTTATTCTACAGTTACACTCTTTGCAAGGTTACGGGGCTTGTCAATAGCGCAGTCCCTGGCAAGAGCAGTGTAATAAGCAAGCAACTGAAGTACGACAACACTCAAAAGGGGAGCCAGAAGTTCGTCACACGAGGGAACTCTCAGGACAACGTCAGCATATTTTCCTATTTCAGTATCATTGATATTGGCAACTGCTATTACATACGCGTCCCTGGCTTTCACTTCTTTTATGTTGCTGAGCATCTTCTCATAAGTCTGCCCTTTCGTGGCAATCGCAACCACAGGAGCCCCTTCGTCAAGCAGGGCAATAGGGCCGTGTTTCAGTTCCCCTGCAGCAAAGCCTTCGGCATGTACATATGAGATCTCTTTGAGCTTCAGGGCTCCTTCGAGTGCTATGGGGTAGCTCAGGTGCCTTCCAAGGAAGAAATAGCTCTTTGAACAGGCAAAGTTCTCAGCACATTCCCTTATCACTTCTTTCTGGTTGAGGATCTGCTGGATCTCACCCGGGACCTTTCTGATTTCCGTAATAAAACTTTTCACGTAGTCAGGACTGAGTTTGCCCCTCACGAGAGCGAATTTTACAGCGAGGAGATAAAGGAGGATAAGCTGGGTACTGAAAGTCTTCGTGGCAGCAACCCCTATCTCCGGGCCTGCCCGGGTATAGAGAACACTGTTTGCTTCTCTTGTTATTGTGCTTCCCACAACATTCGTGATTGCAAGGGTGGGGCAGTTGTAAGACATGATTTCCCGAACAGCTGCAAGTGTGTCTGCAGTCTCTCCTGACTGGGTAATAGCAATTGCGAGGGTCCCTTCATGCATAACAGGGTTTCTATACCTGTATTCGGAGCAGATGTCAATATCGCAGTGAATTCCTGCCAGCTGTTCAAAAAGGTATTTCCCCAGCAAGCCTGCGTGCCAGGAAGTCCCGCAGGCGAGAATCTGAACCCTTGACAGTTTCTTTATTTCGTCATCATTGAGGTTCAGCTCCTTTAAGTATATGGCTCCTTCAAGCTCCGAGACCTTTCCTGCCAGGGTATTGTGGATTGCGCTGACCTGCTCATGGATTTCTTTAAGCATGAAATGTTCATAACCTGCTTTTTCCGCAGCTTCAAAGTCCCACTCTATTTTTTCTATCTTCTTTTCTTTGAGTTTTCCTTCCCTGTCAAATATCTCCACGCTGTCAGGTGTCAGGACTGCGGTCTCAAAGTCATCGACAAAGATTACGTCTCTGGTATGAATCAGAAAAGCAGTCACATCAGATGCAGCAAAATTTTCCCCTTTCCCGAGCCCTATAACCAGAGGGCTATCCTTGCGGGCAAGAACAATTTTTCCCTGCTCGTCCGCAGAGATTACTGCAAGTGCATATGACCCTTCAATCTCTTTTAAAGCTTCCCTGAGCCCTGCAAGAAGATTATTCCGGGCTTCTTTTCCATCCGGGCTTCCATATATGTGTTTGTGCAGAAGATGTGCGATAACTTCGGTATCGGTTTCGGATTTGAATTCATAACCTTCTCCGATAAGCCGCTCTTTTAGCGCCATGTAATTCTCAATAATCCCGTTATGTACAAGTGAGATTTTTACAGGGTTTCCTCCCGAATTATGGGGATGGGCATTTTCCGTACTTGGGCGGCCGTGAGTTGCCCAGCGAGTATGTCCTATCCCGATAGCTCCTTTCAGGTTTTTCGGAATTTCCGATTCAAGATTTATGATTTTTCCCACTGCTTTGTATGTCTCAACTCCGCTTCCAAGGACAGTAACCCCTGCGGAGTCATATCCCCTGTATTCGAGTTTTTTAAGAGATTCTATTATAACCGGCGCAGCAGCATTTCGCCCTGCATACCCTACAATTCCACACATTTTTTATCTCCTTCTTACGAGCTTAGAGGACCACCGAATCACGGGACAGGTCTCTGTAAATTGTATTTCCGGACTCTACCTGACAGTTTACCGCTATCATTACTCCGGCTTTAACAAGCACTCTGCCTCCTATGCGGTTGTCGTCCCCGAGTATAGTGCCGAGCTTTGGGGCTTTATGGACCTTGCAGTTTATGTTTATCTCAAGGTTTTCCTTTTCCTCTGCGGTAAAACCTGGGCCAAGTGTATTATTGCTTCCAATTATAGAATTTGAAATCTGTCCATGGGAAGAAATCCTGCAGTCATTCATTATGATGCTGTTCTGTATTTCGGTAAAGGACCTTATGGACACGTTGTCTCCTATAGTAGTGGAGGGCAAAATTACTACGTTAGGTCCTATATCACAGTTTTCCCCGATTACAACGGGACCTACAATATAGGTTCCGGAACGAATTATTGTGTTTTTCCCTATTGCGACATTTCCGCGGATTATTACTCCTTCTTCGAGCTCTCCTTCCTGCTTCAGGTTTTTGGAGGCATTTAATACGGTTGCATTCGCTTTCAGGAGGTCCCACGAGTGAACCGCGTCCAGCCATTTTGATTCTGTAGGGATTGAAGTAACCATTTTCCCCTCATCGATCATAAGCTGGAGAGTGTCGGTTATTGCATATTCTCCGTTTTCGGATATTGGGGTCTTTTCAATGGTTTCAAAGACCTGCGGCGTAAAAATATAAATTCCTGTATTTACAAGGCGGCTTAAGCCTCCGGGCCTTTTTTCCAGAATCTGGGTGACTTTCTTCTTTTCTTTCAATACCACTCCATAACCTGCCGTATCTTCCATTCTTACGGTTAAGAGGCTTGCATCACCTTCATAGTTATTAAGGAGGTCGGCGATGGTTTTAGGCTCTACAAGGTTGTCCCCGTTCAAAACAAGAAATTCGGAATCTTCGGGCCCTATCAGTTTTTTCGCCTGCTCAATTGCATGAGCTGTTCCAAGCTGGGCCTTTTGCTCCACATATGATATGTTTACCCCGAAATTAAGCCCGTCTTCAAAATAGTTCATGATGCGCTCTTTTTCATACCCGACAACCAGGATGATCTCTTTGATTTCGTTTTTTTCAAGCGAAGATATGACATGTTCCAGAATGGGCCTGTTAGCTACAGGAAGCATTACTTTGGAACGAGTAAGTGTAAGAGGCCTGCAGCGCAGTCCTTCCCCTGCTGCGAGGATAATAGCTTTCATAGAGTTAAAAAACATTTTTTAGAATTTATACATTCCCTTCAAAACCTGATGGATTAATATATAAAACTATATTTATACAAAAAGACTGTTTAAAGACATTGTATATAATATACAAATGAAAAGCGGTTAAACAAAAGGAGAAAAATATATATAAAAAGCAGTGATTTTCTCTTCTAAAATATAAAGTAAGTTTCTGCTGTTTTTTCGAACATGATTAGAATATTATCTGTATTTTTCAGCTTTTTTCACGCGGTTTTCAGGCCCATAAAGACAGTTTCTGTCCTGAGATAGCTTTAATGAACCGAATGAAGTGTCTGCTTTATATCAGGTAGTATAGGAAGGGCCAGAAACAGGTTAATATAATCCTTTACAACAGGTATATCATATATTTAAACGGTTTCCGTTTGCAGTACTTTATAAGTTTTTTGCTCATAAGAAGCTATAACTACCATCGACAGTAAATCTACAAATAAATCCGCTGATTTATTTAAAGGAAAATAGATACTGACCGGGAGTCGGATACTGAGGGGGGAATCAAATGAAATTTCGCTTTATTATAGTCCTGCTGCTTGCAGCCTCTCTTTTTTTCAGCGGCTGCGCGGAAAATAATCAAAATAGAGAGAATAATACGCAGCCTGCAGAAAAAGTTGTGATAGGAACAAAACTTTTCCAGGAATCCTATATTACTGCTCATATGGTTTCGCTTTTGCTCGAAGAGCAGGGGTATGATACTGAGGTCAAAGAGAACCTCGGAGGCACGCTTGTAAACTACGAGGCTTTGAAAAAAGGAGACATCCAGTCCTATATTGAATATACAGGGACAATTTACAGCCAGATCCTGAAAAAACCGCCTCTTGAGGAGTGGGACCCTGAAGTGGTATATGAAGAGTCAGAAAAGGGCATGCTTGAAAGCGATGGAGTAGTAATCGCATCAAGCCTGGGATTTGAAGATGCCTACGCTATAGCTGTTGACAGGGAATGGGCTGAAAACCAGGGAATAAACACGATAAGTGACCTTGAGCCCTATGCTTCGGAAATGTCGGTGGGCACTGACCCGGAGTTTGCCACAAGAGAAGACGGGCTTCCGCAGCTTGCCCGCGTTTACGGATTTTCATTCAAAAACTACAATTCAATGGCTCCGGGCATAATGTACGAAGCTATGGAGAACAATGAGGTTGATGCTATAAGCGCTTATACCACGGATACCCGAAACGACCTCTACGGCCTGAAAGTGCTTGAAGACGATAAGCACGCTCTTCCTCCTTACGATGCCGTTGTTCTTGTTACCGAGTCCTTTGCAGAGGATAATCCAGAAGCCATGGAGGCACTTTCACAGCTTAACGGCAGGATTGACCAGGACACCATGAGGCGCCTTAATGGAGAATATGACATTGAAGGCAGGTCTGCAAAAGATATTGCCAGGGATTACCTGATAGAAGAAGGCCTGATATCTTCCTGAACACCGCATGTTAAGGCTCTGCCCATGTCATTCACAAAACTTTTTGACCGGATAGATTCAGTCCGACTTGAGAATATTACAAAAAAATACGGGGAGCATTTTGCCGTAAAAAACCTGAACCTGGAAATCAAGGGAGGAGAACTCCTTATTCTTATAGGAAGGAGCGGTTCGGGGAAGACAACGGCTATAAGGACCATAAACCGCCTTATAGAGCCTGACTCCGGTGCAGTGTTTATAAATGGGATCGATACAAGAGAGTTTGACCCTGTCCGCCTGAGGCGGAATATCGGTTATGTGATCCAGAATATCGGGCTACTCCCTCACCTAAGGATCTCGGAAAATATCGGCTTGCTCCTTAAACTTGAAGGCTGGAAAGAAGAGAGGATCAGAAAAAGAGTGAGTGAACTGCTAAGCCTTGTTTCCCTTCCTCCTGAGAGTTTTATGGACCGCTACCCTCATGAACTGAGCGGAGGCCAGCAGCAGAGGGTCGGGCTTGCGAGAGCAATGGCTATGGACCCTCCTCTTTTTCTTATGGATGAACCTTTCGGCGCGCTTGATCCTCTCCTCAGGACTCAGCTTCAGGATGAGTTTTTCAGGATAAAAAAAGAGCTTGGGAGAACCATTGTTTTTGTCACGCACGATATTAACGAAGCATTCAGGCTTGGAGACAGGATTGCAATTATGAATAATACCGAGCTCGTTCAGGTCGGGACCCCCGAAGAATTGATTTTTTCGCCAGCCAGTGACCTTGTTGCTGAAATCGCGGACTCAAAAAGGAAGTACAGGCATATAGATGCACTGAAGGCCGGTGACATGATGCAGCCTATTAATAGAGAATTAACTCTGGACCCCGAAATGCCTGCAGAAACTGCCCTTGACCTTATAGTGAGGAACGGGCTTGAACTTGCTTTTGTCACGTCCCCGGAAATTTCTGGACGGATTGGTTTAAACGATGTCCTGAAAGCCAGATCTGAAGGGAGAGAACTTAAAGAAGCCATAAAGCCCCTCCCCCTTTTCTCCTCCGGGGCTCCGCTTCTCGAAGCCCTTACAGAGCTCAAATCCAGAGGAGAATCTATGGGGCTTGTAGTCGCAGATAACGAACCTGTCGGTGTCCTTTTTTCGGACCGGGTTCTCCAGAATCTTATTTGAGTTTACTTCGAGCCTTTTCAGTAGCGATCAAGGTGAAACACAGCAGCCTGCCAGAAACATGAGATACTTTCTCTATGAGGCTGGCTGGACGCCACTTCTTTATTTCCTGGCTTACCGCCTGAGCCCTTCCCCACAGTGATAGCAAAAATAATTACCCGCATACTGAAGAGATGATCCAGTTTAAAATCAAACCACGTGCAGAGGTACAGGAGCATATACCACTTGAGGTGATCGTATGATTATTGAAGGTCTTAACGATTTCACTGCAGAAATAATAAGAGTCTGGAACACTCAGATGCTCTCCCTCCGCACAGTTGAACATCTCTACATGTTTTTCTTTGCCCTCTTTTTTTCTATCCTTATTGGTGTAGTCACAGGAGTTCTTACCTACAGGAACCAGAAACTTGCAGGCCCCGTCCTTAACAGCCTGAACGTGGTAGAAACAGTCCCTGATGTGGCTCTGCTTGTCCTTCTGCTTCCCATATTCGGGATAGGTGCTGCACCGACAATAGTTGCTTCTATCCTCTATTCTATCCTCCCTATTGCCAGAGATACCTATACAGGCCTTTCAAACGTGCCCAGAGAATACATAGAAATTGCCGAAGCCCTGGGACTGACTCCCCGAGAAGTCCTTTTCAAAGTCCGTTTTCCCCTTTCCCTGCCTCTGATTGCCGGAGGCGTCAGGATTGCGGTCGTATTTACAATGGGGGTTGTAACCCTTGGAGGTCTGATTGCTGCAGGCGGGCTTGGGGCTGCCCTTCAGAACGGAATTCAACTCTATGATATGGGCACAATCCTTGTTACGGGTGCCTGGGTGGGGCTTCTTGCAGTGCTTCTGGACGGAATTGCAGGTATAATAGAAAAAATTCTTAAAGCGAGGTACGGGACATGGTCATAACTGCAGAAATTCTTGAGGCAACGCTTGAACACCTTTTCCTTGCTTATACGGCTCTTCTTGTCGGAGCCCTTGTGTCCGTTCCTCTGATATTCCTGTCCCTCTATAATGCAAAACTTGCTTCTCTCGTAATGAGGTTTTCCAACCTTGTTCAGGCAGTTCCCAGCTTTGCGGTCGTGGCTGTGGTTGTGCCTTTAATCGGGATTGGTTTTTTTCCAGCTGTTATAGCCATAATGTTAAGGGTATTGCTCCCCATAGTCAAAAATACATACATAGGCCTTTTCAACGTGGACCCTGCCCTGCTGGACTCCGCAAAAGGCATAGGGATGACCGATTTTCAGGTTCTCAGATATGTAAGGCTCCCAAATGCTTATCCAGCCATCTTTGCGGGCATAAAGTTTGCAGCTATCCTTGCCAACAGCATTGCGGTCCTTACAGCCCTTATAGGTGGTGGGGGCCTGGGGTCCATGATTTTCGAAGGACTTACAAACTTTAATACCAGCAAAATACTTGCAGGGACCCTCCCTGTCATACTCATAGCCCTTTTCCTTGACTTTTTCTTTTCAGCACTGGAAAAACGCTTAACTCCGGAATATCTTAAAAAATCAGGTTAAAATAAAAACCGGATGTTTTATGAATCCTTTCATAACAGGCTAAATTTATATCTCATTCTTTTAAAATGGAGTTCCGGGAAGAAACTTTTCGGGAGCTTCCAACAGTCGGGATCCGGACCTCTATGAAAAATCGTATGATTTAATATGCATAATCATCAGATATTTTATGTTTTTTTGGTGATATTCTTTGATATCCTTCCGTTTAATTTATCCCTGATGTTCCCCTAATCTTTTAGTGAGTAATACATCTTTGCAGGGAGTCTCATGCTTGATCCTATACTCTTACTTGGGCTTGTAGTTTCTGTGCTCGTTATGTCTCTTGCCGCAAGGGCACTCAGTTACTATTTTCGGCTCCCTTTTATCATTTTTCTGCTGATCGAAGGAATTATTGCCGGGCCCGAAGTCCTCAACCTGCTCGACCCTGCACTCTATATCGAAGGGTTGAGCGCCATCGTGGCAATCTCAATATCCGTGATTGTTTTTGATGGAGGGCTCCATATTGACCTGAAGCATATAAGGATGGTTCAGGAAAGTGTCCTCAAACTGACAACAATAGGGGTCCTTGTGACCTTTCTGGGGACCACAGCCCTGACCAGTATTCTGATAGATATCCCTCTTGAAATTGCAGCCCTATTCGGAGCCCTCGTCACTGCAACAGGACCCACAGTGATAACTCCTATTGTCAGAAATATCCAGATTAGCCACAGGCTTGGTAAAATTCTTGAACTTGAGGGGGTGCTGAATGATGCTGCAAGTGTAATCCTTGCTGCCATGGTCTTTGAATGGGTTGCAGCAGAACTTTCCGGGACTGATGCTGTAATCTTTATTTTTTACAGGTTAGGGATAGGAATTGCGCTGGGGTCTTTGAGCGGGTTTGCCCTCAGATGGTTTTTCACCCGGAAGATAGCGTTCAGCAAGCAGACTGTAAGGCTGGTTTCCCTGACTGCGGTATTTGCCTGTTTCGTCCTTTCAGAATGCCTGGGTAATGAGTCCGGAATTCTGGCGGTAGCTATCTTCGGGATCATACTTGGGACTTCGGAGTTCCCTTACAAGGAGACTATCAAGGAGTTCAAAGGCGATATTGTTACTGTGATGCTCTCCCTTATTTTTATCCTGCTTGCGGCAATGCTTGAATTTGAAGATATCCAGAGAATAGGGGTAAGCGGGATAGTCCTTGTATTGCTTCTCGTATTTGTTATCCGCCCTATGGCGGTTTTCATCTCCATGTGGAACTCTCAGGTCCGCACAAACGAGAAACTTTTTCTGTCCTTTATCGGGCCCAGGGGTGTTGTCCCGACTTCGGTTGCGACTTATTTTGCAATCAAACTTGATTCTATGGGAATTCTGGGTGGGCAGAGCCTTGTAGGGCTTGTTTTTCTTACGGTTATTATTACGGTCTTTTTGAGTGGAAGCCTATCAAAAAAAGTGGCAGAAATGCTGGAGGTAATCCCTATGGAAATTCTTATTATTGGTGGAGGAAAGGTAGGTAGAATCCTTGCCGAACGTTTTGACAGAAGAGGAGAAAATGTAATTGTCGTGGATATTTCAGAGAGCAACTGCAAGAAATGTATGGAACTCGGGATCCGGATAATCCAGGGTGATGCAGGAGATGTAAATGTCATGAAAAAGGCAGGAATAGAGAATGCCAAATATGTGGTTGCAACAACCAATAAAGATGATACCAACCTTCTCTTCTGCCAGATTGCTAAAACCTGTTTCGGATTCAGGGGTGATCAGCTGGTAGCCAGGGTAAATGAGATCGAAAACCTTCAGGCTTTCTGGAATCTGGGAATACGCGCCATTAGCCCTTCAATGACCACTGCAGTGATGCTTGAAAATATGATCGGAAGGCCTCATCTGTTTTCTATGTGCGAAGTAGGAGGCGAAGGGGAAATGATGGAAGTCAAGGTCACAAATCCCAGGGTGGTCGGAAGAGCCATCAAGGATATCCAGTTTCCTGAAAAAAGTCTCCTGGTTATGGTTCAGCGGGGGAGTGATTCTATTATTGCTCACGGAAGCCTTGTGCTTGAATATGAAGATATAGTAACCATCATTGGGGAAGGAGATGCAGCCAAGCAGACTGCCAGCATACTTTATAAGTAATTTCAATTAATATGTGAGATCTCCTCTGCCGGGAAAACTGTAAAACAAAACAAAATCTGTAAAACAAAACTAAATCTGTAAATCCGGCATAAAATTGTAAAACAAACATGAAACTATGGAACAAACATAAAACATTCAATTTTTAAAGTCCGGACTTGAACTTTAATATAATATTTTAATATATTTTTAGCTCCTGGGAGGCGCCTAACATCCCAAACTTTATTAATATGAAAGCACAATCTATTCTAAAGTTGCTAAAAAATTTCTATTAAGCGACTGGTTTCACTAATAATATTAATTACAATATGAAATATTTATTACCAGAAAGTGCCTTGTGGATAGGTCACTGGATAGTTACTGGCAATCTAAATAAGATATAAAAATCGATGTACCGGAAGAATTGCTCTACCGCTATAATGACTATCCGGTTGCCTGAATTATTAATAAAATACATATTTGAGGATTTGAGGCTAATTTCGGAGCAGAGGTTGGGAAAGGAAAATTGAGGCTCCTGGAGAACGGGACTGCCTTGAATGAGGCAAACTCAGTTCTCAAAACCGGGTTGAGACTATGGAACAGGCGTCTTTTCAGGTTGCAGTTCATTGTTACAATTTTTAAGGGACGACTTTGCTCCATATCATACGAATACTTTCACCCCGCATCACTCAACTTTATATC
>WPCK01053523.1_pt1 | contig 35178 bp, 27 predicted proteins | sample 5399851 | NCBI WGS metagenome assembly WPCK01 (sample SAMN12869471, study PRJNA574797) | sludge metagenome | isolation source: wastewater treatment of pH11 | place: China:Beijing | collected 2019-05-20
GCCATCGTGAGGCAATTCGTCATAGGCGGTCTCCGTCAACGAGTTCGTCGTTGACGAAAACCACCTGCGAATTTCGCTCCGCTCAAAATGGCTGCTTTTCATTCTGCCCCTAGTGGCTGCATTTGAGTGCCCCCTGACAACGTGCGTCAGGTCGTAGTACCAGATCTTGCCGGTCTTCTTCCCTTTCGTGAAGAACAGAAGATTGGTCTTGACCGCCGCACCCGCGCCGACAAACACACCACCGGGCAGACTTATGATGGCCCACAAATCACACTCATCGACGAGCTTCCGCTTCGTCTCCACGAACGCAGACTCGTCTTTGCGGAAGAGAAACCCGTCGTCGAGCACGATGGCGCAGCTGCCGGCAGCTGAGAGTTCGCCGAGAATATGTTGGACGAAAAGCACTTGAGTGCTGCTGGTTTCGTAGGCGTAGTTTTTCTGTGCGTCCTTGCCTTCCTTGCCGCCGAAGGGTGGATTGGTGAGGATCACATCAAACGTCTTCGGTGCCTTGTCGAATAGAGCGCTATAACTGGCTCGCTTGGTCAACGTGTTGCCATGCCAGAGGTTTGGTTGGTCGATACCGTGCAGCACCAAGTTCGCGAGCGCGATAGGGAAGACGAGGTTTTCCTTCTCGCGCCCGAAGAACGTATCGTGCTTGAGCCGGTCGATGTCGGTACTCGCTGGGGCCTTTCCCAAGTTGCGGGCGATGTGTTCATAAGCCACGGCGAGAAAGCCGCCGGTGCCGCAGCATGGATCGTACACGACGTCCCCCAACTTGGGTCCGACGGTGTGAACCATCGCGCGAATCACCTCCCGCGGTGTGAAGAACTGACCGCCATCGGAATTCTTCTCCCCCATCTTCAGCAGCAGGTCCTCGTACACCTGGGACAGCGTGAAGAAGTGCGTGTCATCCACATGATCGATGCTGATCTCATCAACCTTGTCGAGGATGTCGCGGAAGTTGGTTTCACTATCGACTCGCACGCGTTCGACAGCCGTCATGATGCGACCGATCACACGTTGCTTGCGACTGGCGGTTGGGTTTGGCTGCTTGGATTTAGGGTCAATATCGAGAGAATGTAGGTGCGGCAACAGTTGCATGTTGATGAAGTCGAAGAGCTTTCCGTCCCCTTTCGAGAAGAGCTCCTGTCGCTTCCAGCCGTAGGGCTTGCCATCGTCGGTTCGCGGGTGAGCCGGATCATTCTTGTATGGCGCGGCCCAATCCTGCCAGCGGAAGGGGCTGCGCAGCGCCGGCGTGAACGGTTCGCCCACTGCGTCCGCTGCCTCGCGGTCGCGTTTCTCTTGTTCGTCGAGAATGCGCAGGAAGAGAATCCAGGTCAGTTCCGGCACATACTGGAGCGCGCTAGCGCAATTCGACCGACGCAGGATATCGCAGATCGACTTTACGAATGTCGAAAGCGACCGCGTTCCGACGATCTGCTTGGGCGCTGTTGTCTTACGTTCCTTCGTTGCCTTGGCCATGCACGTCAGCTTCCGAATACTTGTGCGAGGAGTTTCTGCGGGAGAAGGTCCAGTTCCTGCGATTGAATCTGAATGGATTTTCTCATCGGCTTGATTTGGGCCAATGCCTGCGACGCCCGCAGTTGCGTGTCGTAGTCTGGCAATTCGATATCACCCTCGGCCAGCCGGGTAAACAGCATGCGTTCTCGCACCGCGCCTCGGGCCAACGACTGGATGCAACGCTCGCCCCAAGGCGAACGCAGCCAGTAGTAGAACCATCGCGAATCGACGCCTCCGGCTTTGCCCTTCAGCACTACGTAGTCGGGGCTGGTGATACCCGGTTGGTCGTCGCCATCTACAAAGGCGATTGACCCAATGAGGATACGCATCGGGTTGTAGAAGACCGTGCCCGCGAAAACGGGTTTGTATCGTCCGGGATTCTTGCCTGGTGCTTCGCGAGCAGGAGCGAGCCCTGAGCGCGTCGCCCCGAGCACTGGAAAGTTTGACCAACTGGCTCCGACTCCGTCGCACACCTCGACAAGGACGTCGCCTAATCGTTGACGAGAGGTTTGTGTTGACTGAATGCTGTTTGCAATGATCGCATCAGACAACCTCGCGAGTTCACGCTCCGTAACTGTGATGGCAGAACGTGCTTTCGATGCCATTTCTAATTGTTCAGCGAGTTGGGCTGCAACGCGTCGTTGCTCGGCAAGTGGTGGAGTAAGCAAGGGAAAATCTGACAGCACCGCCTTATTGATCGTTGCGATCCCAGTCGTCTGCTTGGCGTGCAGAAGAAAATAGGTCTTTCCGTAGGGAGAACCGAATTGAAACGCTAGAAAGGCAGGATCGAATTCCTGTGGGTGGGAACGAACTCGGAAAATATGGTTTTGGTGGATACACTCCGGAACTTCACCTCGCCAGTACGTTCCTCGTCCAAGTTTGTCACGGTCGCCGCCCTCCGTGAGGAGGATGTCGCCAAGTTCAAGGCGACAATCGCTGATTTCAACTTCCGTTGCGAGTGTTTGTCGAAAGTCGGTCAGATCAAGATAGCCGTCCTTAACATTTTGAACGGTGAGGTAATGCACGGGTCGGCACGCCCGCCCTTCGAGATTCCTGCCAAGTGTGATTCCCGAACTTATCGTCGTAACGTCACCAAGTCGCCTTATTGGCCAGTTTGCGACTGTCCGACGAGGAGTCCCGTTGCTTCCCAAAGCGTGGAAAGAGTTGCCGGATTTCATGCCGCAAACAACCTCCCCTTTGCATCCTTCATTACCGCACCGGGAGCGCCGAATGTGCGCAGCGCTTCCAATCCGCCGGCGCCCTTTATTTCAGGCACATCCCAGAGTGCTGGCGTTTCCAACGCCTCGGTGCCGCCGACCTCGAACTGATGACCCAAGCCGCGCAGCACTTCGGCTGCCTTGGGGTCCATCGAATCGAACCAACCCTCGTTATCTGCCAAGTAGACACCCTTCCGTTCGAGCCGTCTCAGAGCGCGTGCGCGGTAGCCATAGTGAGCGAAAAGATCGTAGTTGTCGTAGTCCGTCATCTGCTCGATATCGCGCAGCAATTCAGGGCTGTAGTTGTCGCCAAGCAAGTGGTCGATCAGTTTGCGGCGTTTCTGGGACTCGATCCACAGTTGGCGGAAGTCGTTCAGATTGTGGGCTTCGCGCAGCACTCGCTCTACCATCTCACGCCGGTATTCATCGACGGGAATCGGAACGTCCCGACCGTCGCGCCGGCCGAGAATGAAACGCCCCTGTGGCGTGATGAGCGTCCGTCCTGGAATCTCCGGTACCGGCAGCGGACCGTCGCCGCCTCCACCGCCATCGTCATCACCCCCGTCGTCGTCACCACCTCCACCGCCTCCCCGCGGCCGTGGTGGAGGGGTGATGAAGTCTGTGCCGAATAGGTCTGTGACACCCGTGTAGTCGTACAGCCAAAACTTGTACTTCTTCGTTTCCTCGTGAATACGGGTGCCGCGCCCGACCATCTGATAGAACTTGATGGCCGAGTTGACGTAGCGAAAAAAGACGACGGCGTTCAGGCGTTCGATGTCCACGCCGGCTTCGAGCAGGTCCACGGTGCAGGCGATGAATGCACGCTCGCTCGAGCCTCGCATCGGCTCGACCATATCCGCGCCGTTGTTGACGCCACCCATGCACTTGAAGGCATAGTGATCCTTCGGCTCGTGGTTGTTCGCCCGGCACCAGCGGACGTAGAGGTTGTTCATTTGCATCGCAACGCGATCGGCGTGAATCTCGCGGGTGCAAAAGATGATCACCTTCTGTTCGGGTCCGCCGTTCTGACAAAGCAAATTGAACAAATCTTCGCACATGGCCGGTGTGCGCATGTCGATGAAAAGTTCGTCGTCGAAATCCTTGCCGGTGTACTCGTCTCTTGTGAGTTCTTCTTCGGTGATGGGCTGGCCGGTCTTAATGTTCATCGGCCTGGCCGCAAGCACTTCCGCCTTTGTAAATACGCGAGCATCGATGGTCGCCTTGCGCTTCACGATCTCACATGCAGCAAGGTAGCCGTCTTCCTGGGCCTGAATGAGGGTGTACTCGTAGACCGGTTCGCCGAAGTATTTGAGGTTGTTTGCCGTTATCTCGGCATCATCTTTGGTCTTGTCCTTCGCTTCGCGGAGTTGGCGCGGCGTCGCGGTAAGACCGATGTGGATTGCCGAAGGGTTCCGCTCAAGGACAACCGACCACCTGCCCCAGGCGGAACGATGACATTCGTCGATCACGATAACGCTGAATGCGTCGGGCGGGTAATGTTCGGTAAGGAAGCTGGCGAAGTCGTCGTCGTCGTCCAGGCCGAGGGTCTGGTAGGTCGCGATGTGGATTCGGGCGTTCTTGGCAGCGTTTTCTCCCTTCTCCGTTCTTACGATGCGGGCGTTGTCGCCGAACACGACCTTGAGCTTGGTATAGGCTTGTTCGCGCAACTCGTCGCGGTCGCAGAGAAACAGCGCGGGTTTTGGCAGCCGCTCCGCTTCGTTCAGTCGCCACAGCAGGTTGGCTGCGATGATCGTCTTGCCTGATCCGGTTGCCAGCGAAAGTAACACTCGCGGCGCTTCGCCTTGGGATTCGCTCTTCAGGATTTTCTCGAACGCAGCACGAATCGCCGCATCCTGGTAATAGCGAGAATCGGGATAGGCTGGACTGTCGGGTTGGAAAAGCAGAAGGGAAGCCGGATCGTCGAGCTTGATGCCGGTGTGTCGGTGATAACAGTCCGTCAACCGCCTGTGGTCGGGAAAGTCGGCAAACGACAATGGGCCCGTGTATTCGCCGGTGAACTTGTTGAATTTGGCGTAGCGGTGACCGTTCGTCGAGAAGATGTACTTGGCGTCGAATCGTTTGCACTCTCCATAGTCCTTGCCCTGCTGCATGCCCTTCAGCGGGTCTTCGTCCTCTTTCTTCGCTTCGAGAACAGCGATCGGGAGTGGCGTCGTGCCATTCGGAACCTCAACACAGAGAAGATAGTCGGTCTTCCCGGGACCGGCGCGCCGACGCCCTTTGGCTCCGGTGGGTTCCACCGGAGCCGGCGTTTCAAGCCGAATGTACGGCATCCGATAACCCTTTGCCCGAAGGACTGGGTCGATCAGCTCATACCGAGTTTCGGCTTCGTTTTTGAGCATGTCACTTCTCGTGCAACAGGTACCATCCAGACGTGTACTTATCGCGGCTTCTTATTTGCTACAGCCCCGACCGGGCGTTCAACTTTCTGCAAGAACTTCTCCAAGTCGGCACGCCGAAAAAGCCGGTAGCCATTCACCGGATTCCGGCGCATGGGAATCTCGCCGCGCTTGGCCCATTTGCGCAACGTGTTCTGGGCCACGCCCAGGATTTCCGCGGCCTCAGCCGTCTGCACGTACTCGGTCAGCTTCGTTGGCATTTGCGCTCTCCAGTCGCAGGTTGCTCTAGCCTAGCAAAGTCTGCACGCTCGCGATAGCAGCAGGACTCTCGGAAGTCGAGTCGGAATTCCTCTCCAGATCGCTTGCTCCGTGCGGAAAGTATTGATTTAAATCGCCGGATTGTGTTGTTGTCATGCGAAGCATCGACGATGGCTTAGTCGTCAGGCCGATGATAACAGTTTGCTGCATTGCTTCCACGTGCCTTTTGTCCTTGCTGACAGCCGTCGGCCCCTAGTGAACTCCCCTATTTGAGTAGCGCCCGTCCTTGTGGCATCATCCCCCATGCATTATTTGTTGGAGGATGTATGAACGACACCAAATCAGAATCGAAGAAGAGATCCACCGCAGAGGACACCACCTCTGAACCAGTCCACACAGTCCGCGAAGGAGCCGTGGCCGCCTCGATTTGGCTTCGCCAATCGCCAGCCGGTTACCCCTATTACGATTTTTCTCTTTCCCGCTCCTGGAAGAGTATGAGCAGCGGCAAGACTGGCTACTCAAAGAACTTCTTCAGCCGCAATCGCGCCGAACTCGTCTCCGTCATCGACAAGGCGACCGAGTGGATTCTTCGGGAAGAAGCGAATCTCGAAGGCAACGGCGTCAGCGAAACGAAAGCAGCCTGATACTTCGCGGCGGGACGTGCGCCAACAGGACAATTTCACCCCGATGATTTGCATCCTGCCACAGATGGTTGCTCCAAGTGGCGCAGCGTGCATTCAGCTCTGTCATCGCTAGAATCTATTCGAATACACGGTTCGAACTTCGCAGCCGGCCACGCCAGAAATTTTTCGGAGATCTCCTCTGCCACCTGACGCGCCGAGTTCTCCCCCAGTGCACGCAGTTCTGAGATTTCCTTCGAGTTGTCCAAGCTGAAGCGCCCAGGACGAGTTGTTACGTCAATCCGCCGGATTCGCTGTTTCGTCAGCGCTCCGGCCAGACCCAGTGACCCCCGCACCTGCGCCGCCATTAACACGTCCACCAGCCCGCGGTTCCACTGAAGAAGTCCTCCCTGGCGTCGCTGCCGACTCACGTCAAACGGCTCGGCAGTCGTCCCGATGCTCAAGACGTCGAGTTGATCGACCGGCCACCCCAAAGCGGCCACAGCTTCCACGATGCCCACCATCACGGGACAATTTGCCCACACACCTCCGTCAATAAACGCGCGACCGTGGTCGTCGGTGTGCGCATTAAAGTAGGTCGGTGCGGCAGATGTCGCCATCGCCACGCTCACGGCCGGCAGCTGGTAGTCCATCCTGTACGCCGGACAATGCGCCGTCTTAAATAACTGGATGTCGCCGTTAATCGCATTGAATGCCGGAATCACCAGCCTATTTTCGGATTCGCCGAAGCGCCTTGCGCCAAGCACACCATCGAGCGCTTGCCGCAGTGATTCATGAGAATGCTTGGGGCCCACAACGTGCCGCCAGCAGCTTGCCAGCTTTCCCCTCCACCCAGGAACCGGACATGGAAAAATCTCCGGCCCCTTGCTCACATACAAGTCCAGAACCTGCTGCAGCGGGATCCCCAAGCCAATCGCGACCGCGATGATTCCGCCGGTTGATGTTCCAGTGATGAGGTCAAAATGCTGACCAACCGATTTCCCAGTAAGCGATTCCAACGTACAGAGAAATGAGGCGGTGTAAGTTCCCTTCACCCCGCCGCCGTCGAGCGACAGTATCCGGTAGCGCCTTGCTGGCTGGTTCGAATCAGTTACTCCAACCACGTGCTCCTCCTCGAATCGTCATTGATTCCTCAGGGTGAACTCCGCCGCCGAGCCATGCACCGGTGGAGTGCCACATTTCGTAGAAGTAAAGCCACAGCGACGCCCAGGGGATGATAGTCAGAGCGATCGGGTCATCGGGCTGCCACTCGCCACTGCCAGGCAGAAACAAGCAAAGCCGCTCCTGGGCGTACATGTGTGGTATTTCTTCCTCGTCCTCCCGACACTTCAGGTGCGGTTCGACGACGCGTACTTCGGGCGTTTCACCACCACGTTGACTGACGCGAATGGTATACGTCGCAGACAGTTCGCTCGGGCACAAGTCGCCGATCGAGACGAGAACACCGCTCCGGACGTGACTGCGAAACTCAGGCCAGCAAAGCCACAGATACGCCAATTGCTCACGGAGCCCGAGTACTCGCTGCCGAATCAACGCTCGTTGTCTCCGTGAAACGTATTTGACCGAATCCCCAGCTCCCCAGTCGCAGCGGACCCGGGAACCAGCAGGCCCGACGATCGCGGTTGCACACGAAGCGTACGGTCCTGTCGCGGCCGAATCACTTGCCGCTGTGCCAGCTCATTGATAGCCCAATCAACCGGAGACTCGCCGAACAGCTCTTTAAGTTCCCTCCCAATGTCTCCCAGGCCACGGAGCCACTGTAACCGTTGCCAGCGATCGCGAAACTGCGTCACCGACTTTGCGAAGTCGCGATACGATGCAGGATTAGAGTCCCATTTCTCACACAGGTTTTCGGATGGATGCGCCGGGTTGGTCAGGCAGATCCTCCGCCCCTCCGTCACCTGCCGAACGGTGGCCTCTAAGATCGCTTCCAAGGCATCTGTACATAGCTGTTGTCCCGCATAGAAATGACCGCTTAGGGTGGTCAAGATGACTGAAGGAGGCGACAAATGTGTCCGGTCGGTATACTCCACGTCGCGCCACCGCTTGAACAACTGTACGCTGCGCTTCAATGCTGGCTTAGCGTGAATCGGCTCCCGGTCGGGTACCGGATCTACCTGCGCGCGAGCGTACTTTTCCGTTAACTCCCAATCCAACACGCAGCGATCGTCGAACCAGTCCGCGTAGCCCTGGGGGTTAGTCGACTTCCACTGTTCATTCACCGGGTGCTCAAGCGCCAGGTTAGTGTCCAGATCGGGGACGAGCAGAACCTGACCACCACTATCCGCATCTGGGATCGCTGGGGCGATGTCGAGGTGAAAGTCCCCGGCATACTCGAGGCGAATGCAGCGGGGCATCCGTTTCATCATCGGTCGGTAGGTGTCGTGCTCAGCCAGTCGCTGCCATAGGAGTCGGTATAGCTCGGCAGGACGAATCCGCTCCCACACCGTGAATTTACAAATCGCATCAAGGTCGAACTCTGATCGTTCGAATGGCTTCGTCGTGGTTCCGAGCCGCTGTGATCCTTGCGGAAAGATATGCGGACTGAACTGCCTTAGCGGACTTCCGTCCCGGGACAGCCAATCCGCAACCGCCCAGTAGTGTCCCCTCGCCCGCTGATCCTGGGTATCGGTGAGTTGGACTCTCACGCAGACCAGTTCGAGCAGTGCATCGAGCATGTGATTGGCGGAAGCTGTGGCGGTTTTTCCCATAGAGTTTCCCTACTTGCGGTGACTGCGGACGATTCCTGGCACGATTTCGCGGGAATCGTCCGCCCAAAGTCCCTCTCTGGCTTAAGTATAACGGCCTTGGTGGACGAAGTAAACACTTGCTGTTGAAAAGTAGTCCATCCTATGGTATCATTTCGTACGGCAGGAAAAAGGCGCGGGGATCGAAAATGGACGAATCCAAGGAGAAAGAGAAAGACTTAGTCCAGCTATCCCGGCTGGCGTTGGCCGGTCGTCCGCAGGACGTTCAGACCTATGTTCTTCGGATGTCGCGGAAGTACCAAAAGCTCTCGCCGGAACTGGGTGAGCAGCTCAATAAACTGGTCCAGCAAGCTCCGACCCGACAATCGCCTCTGAGAAGTGATGGGGTTGCGTCGATACCGGTCGATCGAGACAGCCGGCTGCAGCTTCTGCGTCACGAGCCCCCGGGCAACTTGGAGATCGAGCCTATCTGGTCACAACAGGTCGCAGATCAACTCCACCAAATTGTCTCTGAGCACCGTCGGTCTTCCGACCTCTTGACGCAAGGGCTCTCTCCAACCCGCACCGCGATTTTGACCGGCCCTCCCGGCGTCGGCAAAACTCTCGCTGCACGCTGGCTCGCCACACAGCTCGACCGACCCTTACTCACGCTCGACCTGTCCGCAGTGATGAGCAGTTTTCTGGGGCGCACGGGCACCAACGTCCGTCACGTGTTGGACTATGCGAAGGGAGTTGCCTGCGTGCTGCTCCTCGATGAATTCGACGCCATCGCCAAGCGCAGGGATGACGACCAGGAAGTTGGCGAGCTGAAGCGCCTAGTCACGGTACTCCTCCAGGAGATTGACGACTGGCCAGAGGGGAGATTGCTCATCGCTGCCAGCAATCACCAGGAATTGTTAGACCCAGCCGTTTGGCGACGCTTCGAGATGCACATCGAACTCGGCCTGCCGGATCCGTCTGGGGTCAGACGGGCCATCGAGTTGTTCTTGGACAATGCCCCAACTCTCAATCCAGCCTGGACGACTGCTTTGACTGAGCTGTTACATGGCCAATCGTTCAGCGACATCGAACGCGAACTCAAGAGTCTTCGACGGCTCGCCATCCTAAATGACTGTCCTTTGGAGCAACTCCTTCCCCGACTCGTTCGCCACCGCATCGAAGGGCAGTCGAAGTCGACGAAAAAGGACATCGCACTCCGCCTCACCGCCGCCGGACTCTCGCAGCGCGCGATCAATGAGCTAACTGGGCTAAGCCGTGACACGATTCGCAAGATCACCCCCGACGACAATTCGTCACCCGCGAACACTGATGGATGATTATGGCGAGGCAACCAAATTTCCTGTTGGGCAACGGTCATCGGCTTACTTCACCAGTGCGCATCAGCAAGAAGCCGGACGAAAGGGAGCCGCCTTATAGCGTACAGGAGGCCCGGCAGCGCCTCGCGGCGCAATTCGCCGCCGCTGCCGTCGAATTCTCGCAGCTTCCACGTGCCGCTTGCCCCGATGGCTACGCGGTTGGTGTCATCACGCTTCATCCGGAGTATACGGCCAAGTCCTATTATCCGGCCGACCTGCTCCGCGAAGCCCGCATGGAAACAATCGGATCGCGGCCAGCGCGGGTGACGGCGCAGAAGTGGAAAAAGAAAAGGGCCCCAGAAGAGTCGCCAACCACCGAGTTATTTGTCTCAGCTCGTCGTGAAGACTTTTCCAAGTTCGCAAAGGAACTCCCAACTTGGAGTGAAACCCGCACCGGCGCCGAAGAGCTGTTCGAAGTAGAAGCGTTTCGCGCTCCCAAACCTGCCGATCGCATCCAGAAGATGAGTAAGCGGGGCGACATGCCGCTCCTCGAGGTTGTCCTGCACACGAGTGGTATTCCCAAGCCCGCTCGCATCTTGGAGGCATTCGAAGCGTTCGCTGAGTCTCTTGACCTGGAGCCTGATCTCGATCGCCGCTTTGAAGTAGGAGCGCTGTGCTTCCTGCCGCTCCGCGCCCCACGTTCCATCGTCAAGAGTCTTAGCCAGTTCGCATTCCTGCGAACGATTCGGGAAATGCCCGGCCTCCGTCCGCTGCACCCCATCATCCGAACGACAGCCAAGACACGTCCGTTCCCAGTCTCCCTTCCGACATCCGGGCCAGTTGATAGCCAACTGCATGCCGCTGTCTTTGATGGTGGCTTGTCAATGGAAGCCGATTTCACGCCGTTTGCGCACGCTCATGAACCAAACGGAATCGGACCGCCCGTGACCGGCTACATCGAGCACGGCACGGCTGTCACCTCAGCCGTCCTGTTCGGCCCAATTGTGAAGGAAACCCCTCTCGCGCAACCATTCGGCGTCGTGGATCACTATCGGGTGCTCGATGACCAGTCGGCAAACAAGCCCTACGAGTTGTATGACGCTCTGGCGCGAATTCGTGACGTTCTCCAGTCTCGCAAATACTCCTTCATCAATTTCAGCATCGGTCCCGCACTTCCAATCGAGGACCACGAGGTACACGCTTGGACGGCCGTCCTGGACTCGCTGCTTTCCGATGGTGAGGCCTTGACGACGATCGCTGTCGGCAATGACGGCGAGAAGGATCATGAGTCTGGAAACGCCAGGGTCCAAGTGCCGTCGGATTCCGTTAACTCCCTTGCCGTTGGTGCAGCCAGTAGCCGAGGCAAGGAATGGGACCGAGCGGCTTATAGCTGCATCGGGCCCGGACGTAGCCCGGGACTCATAAAGCCCGAAGTGCTCGCCTTTGGAGGGAGCAACTCGGAACCTTTCTATGTACTCGATTCGTCTCTGGCCATTGCCACGCCTGATGCTGGAACCAGCTACGCCTCCCCCTTTGCGCTGCGGATGGGCATGGGGGTTCGGGCGCACTTCGGAACTAGCCTTTCAACGCTCGCGATTAAGACCCTGCTTGTTCATTGCTCCGAACCAGGCGGCAAGAACCGACCCATCCATGAAGTCGGCTGGGGCCGAGTCCCAGAAGACTTGGAGGCGCTCGTCGTCTGCCCAGACGGAGTCGCGCGTGTTCTTTACCAGGGTGAGCTGACGCCTGCCCAATACCTACGGACCCCCATTCCCTTGCCTACCGGCAAACTTGATGGAATGGTGACATTGACGGCCACTTTCTGCTTCGCTTGCGAGACGGATCCTCACGACCCAAGTAACTACACTCGTGGCGGCTTAGATATCATTTTTCGACCGCACGCCGACAAGTTCGACTCCGGGGCCGCACATCCCAAGTCGAGTGCCTTTTTTCGACGAACGGACTACGACACAGAGAAGGAACTGCGACAGGATGCTCACAAGTGGGAGACGACGCTGCATCGCCGAAGACGCTTCAATCCAACAACATTGAAAGATCCGTGTTTCGACGTCCACTACCAGGTGCGCGAGTCAGGGCATGCAGCTTCGGGCGACAAGATTCGGTATGCCATGATCATCACTGTCTCGGCACCGAAGGTCAAAAACCTCTATGACCGAATCGTCCAGAAATATCAAACGCAATTGGAGCCCATTCGTCCTCTGATCGAAATCCCGGTGCAAATTCGCTGATGTGCGGCCAAGCCGTCAGGATTCTCCCGATTCATATCACTGCTTCGGGACTACGCGGCCAGCATCGACCCGCCACCCGTCGTGTTGGGCTCAAACGGCCGCACGATGCGTCTCCGATACCGAATGACCTCTGGAGTCAGAAGCTCATACCCTGCCTCCTTCCGTGCCTGGTTGACTACCCGTAAGAGATTCAGCAGTTGCCTCCGGACTGGCGCGTACGGCTCAAAGGGAAGTCTCCAGAATTCCTGCGAGAGGGTATCCAGCGAGCGGTGTACAGCGAGTGACAGGAAGTAGGCACGCAGGCGTTGATACTCCCCCCGAGCGATCTGCACCCGCACGCGGAGCTTCGAATCGGGAACGGCCGGCTCATCGGCATCGAGTTTCTTGAGAAAGTTGCCGCGACGAACTGACAGGCTGTAGCCCCCTACCTGGATTGGAAGGCGCCGCACATCTCGCACCATGTCCCCTTCTAGCGCGAAGAACGGATGCTCACCGTGAGAGGCTAGCAATACCCAGAATTGATTCCAACGAAGGTAATGCAGGTTTGCCCTCCCGGCTTGTTTCCTGCGAGCGCGTTCCTGTCTTGAAATCGCGATGCCGTATTTGGTAAGGAGTTTTTCATCCACCATGGCGGGATCCTTCTCCAAGGGGATGCTTCCCGTCACATAGAACCAATAGCCGTGCGGCAAGTAGTTGGCCGCTAATTGTTGCACGAATCCTTCAAGGCTCCCCGCCACACACTTGTACTGCATCGCTCCCCCTTTAGCGCTGTACGATCAAAATGTGGGGCTTGTTGTGTTCGGCCAAGCCCCGTCGCCGCAGAACCTCCATAAGAACATCAGCGCAATCGCTTCCGACAAAATCCGTCAGAACGTGCGAAAATCCTCCATCACAGACCAAACCACGAGCGTTCAGCAGCCATGCAGCGTACTTGCTTCTCAAGTACGCTGCCGCCAATTCCATAGGCGTACCGCTGAACAAAAAACGCGACGGCTACTTGTGATTCTGGCTACACCACGAGCAACCGCCGTAAATTCGCTGCAAGAGGACTTCCCTTCTCCCGAAGGGAACTCGTCAAGCCGCGTCAACATCCAACCAAGGAAAGCGAATAGAAGGAGCCGCAGCGTGATGCTGCGACTCCCCCTTCGCCTACAGTTTTCCAACTGGCACAATGCCAGTCGGCCCTTTCGTTGTGGCGAACACCTCCGGCACCACCCGGAAGCGCCAACGGGCCGCGACTGCCTTGCCGCGAAGAGACCAAGAGGCTCTGCCTCTAGTCCCCTTTGAGGGCTTCCCCTCAAGCACCGCATGCCTTCTGTGGCGACTCCCGTCACCACTTCCAGCAACTCCTACTCAGGCCCCACTCCCTCTCTACGGGCTTTCAATCACCGAACCCACAAAGGCCCGGCACCGGGAACCACCCCGGCCCCCGCAGAGATTCCTGCGTTAGTCATTCGCTCCAATTCCAGGTCAGGTGGCTATCGGGAGTTACCCCGAGGGTCATTGGCTGTATGTCCGACCGCCAGGCCGGCACAGTTTCCAGCGGCGCTTGCCGCTGATTTCCGGGCTACGAAACAAGAAGCTTGCCCTACCCATCAGCCAAGATGCTTCGCCGTCGAAGTGACTCTATTGAGTCACCACGACCTATTCGGCAACCTCTCCATGGAATTCTGACCGACAAGCCCTCACGGGCCTCTCGTGGTTGAGCTATTCGCGGCCGAGCGATTTGCGCCCGGACCCCGGATGAGTTCGCATCCGGCAGCTTGCGTCGCCGCAGGCTGACTCCCCACGTCGGCTACGCGTTGAACGGACTCATAGAGAGACCGAACCCCGCGGGCGGATTAGGAAGAACATCTTCTTTCGCACCGACTTTGCGAAATGACTGCTCACCTCTGATAGTGAGTGTGTCCGCATCGCCCTAGTTCAAGCAGATGCTATCGGATAGAAGTCTCGGGATTACTCTCGCCTGCAATACAAATGCAGGAAGGATTACTCCGAGAAGCCTCCGTCGAGCACGGACAAGCGACTCTCGCCGCATCCGGCTCCACCGGCAGAGCACATAATGGTTGGTTAAACCATCCCCTTAGACTCGGTTGGTGGCCGAGTTTTACCGGGTGCGCCCTCCAATCGGAAAACTGTCGTCAACGGATAACGATTCGTTACGACCGAAGGACCTATCCACGCCCTTCGCGGCGAACGTAGCACAAGTTTTTGTTGAGGATCAAATTTCCGTTTGCTTGCACAGGGCTGCTGTGATATATGGCGCGGGATGAACCGCCAAAACCTCCATCGCTTTGTGCGACGGGCTGAAACGGGTGCGTCCGACCTCGGTGACGTTTGTCGTCCGTGGTTGCTTTGGCTGCTCGCCGCATCCTTGATCTGGCACGTGGTATCCCCGGCAATCGCACCCTAACCTTGTCCGCACATAGACGCCGCACTGCTGCCAGGCGTCGGACGGCTTGCCCGGCCGCGTGAACTGTGGGCGGACTGCATTTCCGTCCTCATTTGGCGAGACAACACAACCATTCAACCAGGGGACGCTGCAGCTTTCTCTGCTCAATCCCACACCACCTCCAGCGCGTCGATCTCGAGCCGCCCCTTGAACAGCACGTGCGGGATGTACATGAAATAGAATGGAATCTTGTTCCTTGCTTTCATTCTACTAAAATAGGCGATGGTTTCAGGTGGAATCGTGTTCAACGCATCGAGCGTTGTGGGATCGAAGGTATCAAAATCCTTGCTCGACATGCCCAATAAGTCTGCTTTGTTCGAACAGAAGGTGAATATGACCGTGTTTCCACGGTTCATCCCTGCCTTGCAAACGTCGACTTTGAACCACTGTGCCCGTCTGTACACGAAACCAGCATTTGCCAGCTCGGCACGTATTTTGGCTGGCTGGATTGGTGAGCAATGGATCACATCATTCCAGAGGCAATCTAATTGGGGGATCGGCTCGTCGAGCAGACCTTCGCGACCAGCGTATTTGTCCTTTTCTCGCGAATACACTTCAGGATGCCGCTTCCGTAGCTTGTTGAGAGGGTAAATTGTTTTTCCCTCCACTCGATCCGGTACACGGTGGTAGATGTGGGGCATCCTCACTTGGATGTAACGACGGGCATTTTTGATTCGCGCTGCTGAAGAACGCCGAGTCTGATGAAACGGAGGTAATGTATGTTCACTCACGACGCGTTTGCCGGAATCGACCGAGCGAAACTCACGGGTGGGCAAAGAGCTCAGCTCAAGAGGTTGGATGAACTCGACCTGGCTGATGAGATTGAATCTTTGGTCTCCAGCGATGAGATGGACCGGGATCTAGCCGTTCTTGCCGCGCGGGAACTGAAACGTTTCCTCGCTCTAGGCGTCCTAATTGACGGCCAAACGTACCCCTTCATCCCTTCGCTGCTCGTCGACACAATTTGGCATAAGCTAATTCTGAACACGAAGAAGTATCGACTATTTTGCGAGCACTTTGGTGACTTTATCGACCATGAGCCCGCAGCACCTACTAGAAATGATGCTGTAACAAAACTTGCCGGCGAAAACTATGGCTACACCAAGCAGTGCATATCGGAAGCTTTCGGCGAGCTGCCAGAAAACGTCTGGGGGCCAGGTGCAAAGTGTGACAGAGGTGCTCCTTGCTGGTCCAAGCCCCCGTGTGGCAAGCCCTGATATGTAACAAGCACGTGACATAAGTCCGCTGGCGAAATGAACTGGCGGCGGACCTACGCTGCGGTGGCAGCATTGCTTTGATACAGCTTGTGAGCCGTCACGTATTTTCGAAGGAGGCTTTCCCGTAATGCGGAAAAGAGCTCGCCGCCGCTTACCTTGAGTCTTCGGTAGCTTTCGACTTCCAAGGCGGTTGCTTCAGCAAGTGCCTTCTCCTCGAGTACCTGACGTAAGTTGCTGTCCAACGTATTGATGTGGGCGGTCACGGGGTCATTCGATACTCCACCATCATCCAACGACCGAGTGCTCGCCTTTCCCTTTCCACGTTCGGCCGTACAGGAACTTCCTCGTTTCTTCCCTTTCCGTTCGAATTCCTTTCGATAATCGTTGGGCAACGGGTAGTCGTCGCGAATCGCCGCGACCAAGAAGCCAGCCGGGTTCTTCGGGCTTCGCTTATCCCGTTTGGCCACAAGCCAATCCACCAGATGTAACTTTTCCAGAATCCGCTCCACTTCGAATTCCTCAACTATTCGTTTCGCCGCTTCCGCTTCAATGCCTCGCCGAACCAGCTGCTCGACAACTCCCTCCGCCCCAACGGCCGGAACAACCTCCAGTCCCGCCGTCTCACACTTCTTGGCAATTGAAACCGTCCACTGTTTTGGCCGCTCCTTCTCATAACGCACAGGTTCGATGAAGCCGATGTTTTGCAGCTCACCAAGTGCTGGCCTCAGCCGCTCCTTGAGTTGCCCCGTCGTATAGCTCCGACTGAAGCCAAGCTTCTCGCACGCGAATTCACGAAGCTCGAATTCCCAAGTTGGTGAATGATAGAATCGTTTGTCCAGAAATCGAAAGGCACGCCTTGCCGCCGGGCGATGCAGCTGCCGATAGGTGCCAAAGTCTAGCTTCTTGAGATATCCGGCTTGAAACGATTCAAAGAACACCTTGTTCCAGGCAAACCTTGACTGACCTCCCGGCCGACTCGGCATTCCAGCGCGGCGCCCATCAGAAAATGCGAAATACTCGATAACGCCAATTGCGGCGCTGTCACACCAAGAATTCTTGGCTCGGTCACGCCAAGCGTTCCAGTAATGAATCGACACGCCTTTCCAGCGGTGAAGCGCCTCTTCCACGCGGTCGTATGCCCAGCCCCTATTTTTCCAGCCAAGGATGTCGATCACCTGATGCTTGTTAAACCAGACCTCGGGGCTTGTGAAGTCATTGGCAATCTTTGTCAGCTGAATCAGGGCAAGGAGTACGTCTTCATCCTTGGCCGTAGGAAGCCCGTACTTGTCGCTGCCTGTAATGCACACTCGCCGGATAACGGGCTCGCCGGTACTCCAGTCATTCACTGTATCCTCAAACTCGATCGTCTTTAGCCCATCGGGCACCGTGTCGCCGAGCAGTGCGATGGGAAACTCAGCCAGGTTATTCTCATCCCTCCCATCGGCGAAGGCCGTCAGGTCCGTTGCGACTCGTTTTGCTTTTCCCAAACTCAATTCCTCTCGAACAACAACAGCCCACGTGTTGTTGATCTTTTATTCATATGGTTAATCAAGAGTTGTAGGGCCGAATTCCACAGTCTGTTCGCCAAGTTGCGCAGACATTTGTCGCCCAAATGCCGCATAACCCCCGCGATTTGTCGCCCCATTGCCCTATCGCTGTCGCTCCAATGACTCATGGAATGTCGCCTCGATGACTTATCTGCCAGAACAACTGTCGCCTCAATGACTCATGGTCGAAAAACGTCGCTCCAATGACTCATGGAGGCTCGGCGCCATTACTTCAAGTCGCTTGAAGCACACTTCCCTGACGCTAACGCGCTCGGTTGCGGGATGGCAAGATGAAACGTTCTATCACCAAGTGAGCGCGTGGCCATCGACGCGTCGGCTCCCTCACCGCTGCAGCACCGTGCACTTTATTGTTCAATCACGGACTCACATGCTGAATCGTTTTAGCGCCTGAATGCCACGGCGAACCCCAAGAATATCGCTTCGACACTGCAACGGGGCTGGCCTCGTATTTCGCCGATGCTGGGCGATTCATCGACGCGGCTACCATAGGGGCCATCGACTCGAGATCGCCTCGCCTAGCGCAACCTAGGCTGCGTAGTACGGTGCCCAGTCCGCGAGCGCGGCACGAAACACTTCAAAAGTGCAAACCAGAAGCCAATTGCTGGCCAACCTGGCAAAGCAAACATGGCAAGCAAAGCCTGCCTGGACATGTTGGTCCGCCATGTTGCGAATGCCTACATGGCCCTGTATGCCGGGCTTGCTTGTAAATACAGTCTTGCCAGGCAACCAAACACGTGCGACCGTCAGAAAACCATGCTTGTCGCATTCACGAACACAAAAGGTGGGGTAGGGAAGTCCACCCTTGCTGCCCATCTGGCCATCTGGCTTTGGGACAAGGGCTATCGCGTGGCGCTGCTCGATGCCGACGAGCAGCAAACTTCCGCCCGCTGGGTCCAGAACGCGGAACCCGCCATGACGGTGGCAATCGCCTCGGAAATGGAGGCAATCCAACAGGCGAGGGGAGAGCTCTTCAAGTCACATGACATCGTGGTTGCCGATACGCCCGGCAAGGAAAGCGATGCCGCCCGCACCGTGACGTTCCTGGCCGATGTGGCCATTGTTCCTCTGCAACCATCCAAGCCAGACCTTCGAGCCATCAAGGACGCACTCAAAGTCATTCGTCTGGCCAAGGAAGTAACCGGCGGAAAGAAGCCTGATGCGGTGTTGGTTTTGAACCTCACGGCCAAAGCGGACGTCCAATCCCGCGTGCTCCGAAAACAACTCTCAGAGAGTGGGTTTCCGGTTGCAGTGAGCGAAGTGCGACGCCTCAATGCGCTACGCGACGCCTGCGACACGTCGGTCACCAGACTAAAGCCAGGTGAAGCAGGGGAGGCCGCCACGGACATCGATCGGCTTTTTTCAGAACTGTTTTCCGAACGGCTGTCATCCCTGCCGCGAAGAGACAGCGCAATGCTTGCCAAGGTAGCCAATGAGTAAGGCCAAAGACTTCTCCGACGATTTGCAAGTCATTTCGGAAAGCGTGCAGCGCGACGTTGGAGCCGTCATGAAACTCGTCCGCGAGGAACAGTCAGCCCAGTCAAAGCTGAGCAGTCCAGACCCAAAAAAGCTCCCAACACAAGCCAACGAAGGTGAGGGGACCGACAGTGAGCAAGCTCCTCCGGCCTCCACGCACACTCGACCCGCCGGCACTCCACGACCACGAAAACGGACGGCCCCTGGGGACCAGATCATTTTGGAGAACGTCACTACAAGGCTTCGCCGCGAAACCAACGAGCTTCTGACCGAGGCGGCATTACGCCAGCGGCTCAAGAAGGAGACCCCCGCCACGCGCCAGGACATCGTCGAGGAGGCGTTGGGGGACTGGCTGCGAAAGCACCGCTACTTGGTTTGATTTGCCTTGAGAGAACTGCCCTAACTACAATGAGAGCAGGTAGGTTGCGAACGTCGCTTCCACCTTATGTGCCAGTGACGTAACACGTTATTGGAGAGGTAGTTACGGTGAATTGCGTGGTTTGTCTAAGTTCGAGGCGCGGGCCTCGGGATCGGCCGCCAAGACCCCCGTAACGGAGGAACCTGCACGCATGAAACCGGAGCCCCAGCTCCATAATTTTTCCCCATCTTCTCAAGTCACTTTCCCGTTCCCACTTCTTCTAACCGTCGAGGAGGTTGCACGTTTACTTGGAATTTCTGTTCGGTCAGTCTGGCGACTCCATAGCTCGAATCGAATGCCCCAGCCCGTACGCCTCAATGGCAGCGTTCGCTGGCGGCAAAGCGACATCGAGGCTTGGGTCGCCCAAGGTTGCCCTCCGACGGACAATGATCCGATTCGGAGAGCCTAATTGAGAGCTTGGAAGTTCGCGAACTGCTGTGCTGGGCGAGCCACCAATTTCGGCGTGCCGCCCGGCACTTTTTTGTATTCCACGTAACTACGAAGTCAGCCGCTCAAATACGCAAGGTGTGCCCGATGGCGTCGATCTTCAAACGCAAAGACCGCTCGCAAAACCGCAGATCCCCATATTGGATCGAATACTTCGACCACCTTGGCAAGCGCCGGCGGAGAAAGGGCTTCACTGACTATGAGCTGACGCAGCAGCTGGCCGGCAAGCTTGAGAACGAAGTCATGCTCCGCAAGCGCGGCATGCTCGATCCCCAGGCCGAAAAACTTGCCGAGCATCGACGCCGCCCCATCGCCGAGCATTTGAAGGCCTTCGAGAACGGCATGATCCAGCGAGGCACTACCGGCAAGCATGTGAAGCTCACCATGACTCGAGTCCAGGCTGTAATCGACGGTTGCCGCATCAAGTCGCTGGCCGACCTCCAACCCGAGCTCGTGCAGCTCAAGCTGAACGAGCTGCGCGTTACCGGAGACTTGGGCCACAAGACCTACAACCACTATGTGCAAGCAATCGATTCCTTCGCACGCTGGCTCGTCCGAGCCGGACGTCTCGCATCCAATCCTCTGCATGGATTGGCAAGGCTCAACAACGAAGTCGACGTCAGGCACGAACGACGGGCGCTCAATTCCGTCGAGATGGCGAAGCTTATCGACTCCGCCCGCTCCAGTGCCAAGCGCATCCAGGGCTACGACGGCGAGCAACGCGCCCGCGTGTATCAGCTTTCCTATTTAACCGGACTTCGTCGCAGTGAGCTGGCAAGCCTCACCCGCAATAGTTTCAAGCTCACGGGCGATAATCCCACCTTGACCGTTGATGCCGCCTGCTCCAAGCATCGTCGCACCGACGTGCTGCCGCTCCATCCGGATTTGGTATCGATCCTCCCCACATGGCTAGCTGGCAAGAAGCCCACCGAGAAGCTTTTTCCGAAGCTCGAACGCAAGAAGACCTGGCTCATGGTCAAGTTGGATCTCGAAAGAGTCGGGATCCCATACGAGACCGCGGACGGAGTTGCCGACTTCCACGCCTCAGGTCGGCATAGCTATGTAACGGGCCTCTTGCGTCACGGAGCCACCTTGACCGAAGCAAAGGAGCTGGCCCGCCACAGCGATGTGCGGATGACGATGCGCTACACGCATATTGGACTGAACGATCAGGCCAAGGCACTGGCTGCACTGCCGGGCCCGACGTCCAAACCCGCCGCCCCTGCTGACCAAAAACAAAAACGCGCCGCAACCGCTGGTCAGCAATCTGGGCAGCACTCCAGCGGCCCAACAAGGCAAACCGGGGCTAAGCGTGGCACGACGCGGCACAATGCGCAAAAAAATCCCGAAGCGTCATCTACCGCTGCTAACGGTACTTACGACGCTTCGGGACAGTCGGTGGCAGAATCTGGCACAGATTCTGCTGAGTGGAGGCGGCGGGAATCGAACCCGCGTCCCGTAATGTCTCCTGAAAGGCCTCTACGTGTGTAGTCGACTCTTTAAATTTCGCCCAACCGACCTGTGTCGACCCAGTTCCAGTCAGACTAGCCGAGAACTTTTTTTAACCCGACGCGTGCTCGACATGACGCCAGGCGATCCGGATTTGGCGACTGACTTTTGGGCGTCTCCGACAAACCCCCGCAGTCAGGGCAGCCTCTTCTTAGGCCGCCAGTACCAAACTAGGTTCGGCACATAAACATTTTTGATCAGCTTTTAACGTGGCCCACTGATCAACCACGACACGCCACCCTCCACTCAATCATCCGGTCGAATCCAGTTCGCCCCCCAAGAAACAGTCAAACTACCAGTCCATGGGCCCATTATTCGCCATGTCACCCCCACAGGCAAGGGAAGTCCCCATCCTTCTGGCCCGCCAAAAACCACCGATTCCAGCAACTCCCCATCGGAATCACCACTCGGAAACTCGAATACGCGGCCTACTCACGCTCCCTCATGCCGGGCGCGAACAGGCGAGCAAATACCGAATCCCGCACCGCATGGTTCGATTGTCGAGACCGGACAACTGACACAAATGTGTCACTCTGCACGGTCGGCGCACCCCCGGACCGGGATTGCTGGAATCCCAGAACGAAGTCGCCGCCCGGCTGAAAGTCTCCGTCGCCGTCCAGCAGGTTGCCCGAGGCGTCCGAAATCGAGACACCTGCCAGCGTGGCGAGGTAGGTTGAACCGGGCAGGATGCCACCCGGCAGGCCGGGGAAACGCCACGTGGCCGTGTTGGTAAGAGAATCGTACGTCAGTTCCATCAGCGTCACGTCGACATACGACATGCGAACCACATCAAGGATCGACAGATCAGCCACTTGCAACGACGCCGAAACGTCTTCACTGAAGGTCAGTTGCAATCGGCTGACGGCCCCCATGCCGTCGCCAGGCAGATACATCGCATTCGACACCGCCGGCAGTGCGATGTCATGCTGACCGAAGACGGCCACGGCGTCTCCGCCGCCCGAGACCGTAACCGCAAGAGCCTCATCCTCTTCCGGTTCCGTGGCGTCGTACCCGACTTGCGGCACCACGCGCACTCGGTAGTTACCTGGTGCCAACCCGGAGAATTGGTAGATCCCGACATCGACTGCCGGGTCATTCATTCCACCGGGATTGCGATCGTGAGTTACGATCGTGTCGAGGAGATCCCCTGTGAGCGGGTCCAGAAGCTCGATGGAAAAGCCGTTGAGTCCTGGTTCCATCGAATCATGGATCCCATCGCCGTCGAGGTCGCTGAATACCTGGCCGGCTATCTGACCTGTGCGATCCGGCAGGGAGAGCACGAGACGTCGCTCGACGTCGATCGATCCGTCGGCGCGATCCACGCGGACAACCACATGGGAGAAACCCGTTTGAGTCAACGGTACGTCCCACGCGAAATTTCCGGCCATATCGAGTTGACTCCCCGCCGGGGCCACCAGCAACGTGGCCGCGTCACCGGAAGTCCAATCGAACCTGGCCTGGTAGGTCGTCCCTGGGTCCGCGAAAACCTCCCATTCGGAGCCTCCAGGTGGTACTGTTGGAAACGCTCCGACGACTGCCACGGCGGGGGGACTGGTGGGGCCCGGGTTCGAATCGCCATCCACCGCGGCCACCTGGAAGCGATACGTTTCACCAGGCATAAGTCCCGTCAGCACCAATTCGCCCGCGGGGCCAGGCGTATTGGCTTCCAATTCGTAGGCCTCGCCCGCGGCGTCGACAGTATAGCGCACGGTGTAGTACGCGGCGTTGTCCACGGCTTGCCATTGGAGCATGACGGTATCCGCACCGGTCCAGACGGCCGACAGCGACGGTACTTGCGGCGGTCCGAGCGAACGGGTGACGAGGACCCGACCCACGGAGTACCGACTGAATTCCGGGGGATTCACGTCGTCCTCGACACGCGCATAGAGATAGTACTCGCCTGGGGGCACGGACGTCGTGTCCCACAGGAAGCTCGATACTGCGTCTTTCTCCTGCAGGCCTTCGGCAATCAAAATGCCGTCGTAACCCGCGCGATCGGCATCATAGTAGAGCGACACGGTGGCCTCGGAATCGGGGTCGGCGGCGGAGAAATCAATCTGTGCCGGCGTGTCCGACGTGTCGAGTACGGGGCTCGTGATGTCGATACTCGGCACGGCCGACGCGCCGTTGGCCTCGAAGGTGACCTGCCCCAGGCTGGCGATGTCCGGCACGATCGCGGTCCAGATACCCGGCGTGGGATGGGCGACGACGAGCAGCTTATTCCTGGAACTGCTGAGATCATTGACGATCTCCAAATTGGGATCCGCGTAGATGGCGGCCTCATCGTAGATCGTGCCGCTCGGATCCATGACGAGGACGGGTGGCGAACCTTCATTCTCCCAGACGAAATTGAACGCCGCGGCTGGCAGTCCATCGGGGACATCGAACTGCGCCATGGCAGAATCTTCGGTTGCCCAAGTTGGGACACCTGGATTTGGGGCCGGCAGGCTGGGAATGGGCGGTCCACCCAGAATGCCCAGGACGCGGACACTGCCATTGGAGCAGATGCGAAAGCCCGCGTTGACCGTGTAGACAAGGCTCAGGCCGGGGATGGGCCCCCAGCCAGAAACGCAGACCCGGTTGTTGTTGCTGAAGTATTCCAGAAGCCCGTTTCCACTTTGCAGCGTCTTACCACCGATCACGCGAATACCCGACGGGATGCGAACCGTACCTTGGCCGCCGATGCTGAGGTTCAGGTTCGTGTCCCCCTTGGCCACGGCGGTCGTACTGATCGTATTGCCGAAAAGGTCGAACGTGGCGGCCACCGCGACACTGCGAGGCCTCCGCAGATCGAGCGTCAGCGTTCCGGTCGTGGAGGCAACCCCCCCCAGGACATCCACCTGCCCCGTTCCCCGCAGAAACTGTGGCGTGAGTGTCCCGTGGATCGATTGTCGCAAGACACGCCCGGAGAACGAGCCCAAGAGGGGGAGCGAGAAGGAGACCTCGGGTCCGTACACGACAGTCGCCGTGGCGTCCACTCGCCTGGCGACGGTGTTGATGGACAACACCATGTCGGTGATCTGCCAGAGGTCGGGTGGGACCAGCGTGATGGTATCGACGGCGATCGTCCCCACCAGGGTCAGGCCGGAGTCTCCGATGCCGATGAAATTGTTGCCGGCAAAGTTGGCGGTGACGCCGAGGATGGCCTTCAGCCGTCCAATCCCCTGGATCATGACTCGGTAAGGGCCAATACTGCTCGCGCGGACCTTCAGGTCGGTGGCCGAGACTTCCAGCAGGTTCAAGAAGGGGTCTTTCAGGACGACGTTCGGGAGCTTGGCTTCGAACATGCCGGTCCTTTGATACTCCGCGATGATCGGGTTGATGTGTTGCATGACCAGGCGGACGCCGTTCGCGTAAAACCCGATGACCTGGCGGCTGGCTTCGGTCGTCCCGCGAAAGACGAGCACGAGTGGCAGCGAGCCGAACTCCGGATGCGAAAACAGGGTTCCTACACCGGAAAACAGCAGGGATGCGGTCCCGATGACCGCGTAGTGGTCAACGGTCGCGTAACAGAAGAATGGGCTGCTTAGCCAGTTGACATTGCCGTACGTCTTATTCACTGTCACTGGTTTTCGGTGTGGACCGACGATGTTTACGAGAACGGGGTTCGAGTGTTTCTTGAGCGGATCGAGATTCCGCAGGTCGGCAAGGTTGTTGTAGACGAATTCGGTCATGGTATATCCACCAGGAATGTACTTTTCACCGGCGATGGCAATCCAATCCCCGGACGTGACGTAGTGATGCACGGCGCCTTCGATCCGAGCCGAGCGAAAGCTATCGGCGTTGGCCGAACGGATGCCGGGGCTGCTGAAGGTGATCACATCCCGCAGGCGGCGCGAGGGGGCTTCCTTCAAGTAGGCGGCTGCCAGCAGCTGGGTCAGGGCACCGCCCAGGCTATGACCTGTGATGGAGGGAACCCGCGTCGTAGCTGCGCGGATGGCGTTCAGCCAGTCGCGGACGGCAGGGAAGTTCGCGGTAAACTGGTCGTAGCCGATTCCCATGGGGTTCAAGTCGTCGAGCACGTCCAGTGCCAGGTCGGCGACGGGCTCCGTCCCGCGGACGGCGAGCACGGGTGGTGCCTCGGACCCGCACGTCAGCCCGAGGGCATCGAAGCCGGTGATCAGGTCATCAAAGATGCGATCGACCTGATAGCCGTAACCGACGATCTGGTCGCCGACCTGCAACGTCTCATCGTAGGCGACCCCCTTGGCGAAGAGTTCCAGGTCGGCGTGCGTGGGAGCGACACAGGGCAGCAGGACGTCTCTGTCCACGAGGTACCTGGCGCGGCGGGCGCCTTCCGTTACGTCCACGACGCCCCGGTAAAGATCGCTCAAGAGCACATCCCCGACGTGCGTCACGTTCGAGTTCACGAAGGTGAAGTCGAATCGCCCTGGCTCGTTCAGGTTGCCGACCTGGAAGGCAAAGGAATCGGCCGGCCTGGCCTCCGTGTAGACCTGCCCATGCAAGAGATCGTGTGAGGCCCACTGCACCTTGGCGGTGTCTTGCAGTTCATTGAGCAGGAGTCGCAAGCTTCCCTTGGAGCCGACAAGGGCCGGGGCGCGGCCATTCAACACCACGTCGATTTCGTCATTGCCGCGAAGCGAAACGTCCAGTCGCGAAACGGGCGATTCGAACACCGGGCCGGCCAGATTGTCCGACTCGACGTGCAGGTCGAACTGGACTTGGGTGGACCCTCGCACCACGGCATCGTCGGTTGGAATCAGCGAGACGAATCGCACGTCCGAAAGCGTCCCGGCCGGAAACCGAACTTGCGGGAGATCGAGCCAGCGATAATAGAGATTGTCCTGCAGGGCCTCGGGCCGATCCGACACGAGTGACACCACGACGTCACTGGGCAAGGGACGCCCATCCGGTGTGTGCAGTTCGATGGCCAGGTTCACCTGGCCGGCGCCCTCCTGCAGCGAGAGGTCATGATCGCGAAATCCAACGCGAAACCCGGATACGGGGTCGGCCACGGCAGGGGGGGACGCTCCAGGGTACATTGCGTCGGCGGCGAGCAGCAGCCTGGGCTCGAGCACTTCACAGGCCGCCCGCGGCCATCGCCCGAACGATCGATGGCGGTTGGTCCGTACCCTGCGAATCTTCGACCGCAACGAGAAAGGGGATGCCGTCATGGTTGGTCTCCGGGAACCGGGGCAGGAATGGGGGATAAGCGAGGAGAAGGTCACAGGCCGAGCGCCCTGGTTGCACCGGGCGCACGACATCGCTCACCGGCGGAGCCGGCGGCTCGCATGAATCCCGAGGATCGCTACGCCCAGTGCTGCCCACGTCAGGGCCACTGCGGATTCCGGCACGGCCAAGGCGTCCACGTTGTCAGCGGGAAAAAGGCCCAAGGCCGCGGCTGGCAAGAAGAGCGAACTGCCACCCGTGAAATCCGTCCGCAGCAGGTCGGCTGGTGAGCTCTGCAGGTCCATGCCAGGGTCGTAGGCCATTCCAGACGCCGTGAATGTACTGGGCGAGATGGGACTGAGTGAGAAGACCGCTTCGTCGAGTCCTGGGTCCAGTTGTCCCAGCGTACCTCGATCGAGCAACATCAGCGCGTCGATTTCATCTCCGGATCGAAGCCCTATCGCGGTTTGCCCGTCCGCGAAGAGGGTAAACGCTCCGTTGCCAGGACTCACGAGAATATCGTCCGCCAAGGCGCCGCCCGCCGATTGGGCCGTAGCCGAAAGGGCATCGAGCGTGAAGAAGTAGCGATTCACGGTCTGCTCGTTCCTGGCCGCCAGGGCATCGAGTTCGTCGCCGAAGAATCCGCCGGTCAATCCCAGGTCGGTGTTCGAGAGCTCGATGGCGTTGGATTGGTTCCCCGGCAGCGCACGGAAGATGGCGGCCGCCGCGTTATCGGCTGCCGACGCCGTTGCCACGGCGGTGCCAGGTTTGCCCAGGGTGAGGCGGTCTACGGAGAAATAGACATGGGTCGAGATCGGGTCATCCCCCAGGGCCAGGCTATTCACATTGTCGTAGCCGCTATTGGGGAAACCATTAGCCAGGCCGAGCAGGTGGGCCGCCATCGCCAGGGTCGTGGCCGGCGGCCGCATCAGATCGGCCGGATTGCGGCCAGCCGGCCCCAGGGAAGGCGACGCCGGATCGAGTGACGTCGCTTCCACGAGGAATACCGCCGGCAACGAGTCCGTAAAGGCAGTCCAGCACACGATCGCAAGCGCGATTCGAACCGGAATCGTGGTCCTTAACATCGGCAATCCTTTCGAAGCAGGATCGTGGCGAGGAACCGAGAATTCACGAGAAAGAGGGGCCTGCGGTCGTGCCAGGCAGCAAGCACCAGGCGGGAGATCCGATCTGCGAATATAGAACGGCAAATGAACGCGGCCGGGGCGGAGAAAAATCCGCCAGCGCTCTTCGACTACTTGCGGTGGGCAGGGGTGTCGCCGCCCGAGTCGGTCCATTGCCGGCCGACCTGATTCACGGACTGGGGGAACGAGACCTGGGGGGCTTGATAGCCGATCTCTTGCTCCCTTCGCTTGCGAATCTCGGCGGCATTCACCTGGAATTCCCGGTCTCGCTGCTCCAAGACCTTCGGATCGATCTGGCCGTCCCCGGTGAGCGCCCACATCAAGAGGGGTTCACCCAACGGAACGTTCGTGGTTGGGTCCGGCCAGGTATGCCAGGTCTTGCCCCAGGTGGTAAGCAGCGCCTTCATGAATTCGCGCTCTTCGGCCTCGGGCATTTCCGGAGCGATCAGTCCGCCTGCCAAGACTTCGTAGGTGTGCGGATGCCAGAACACCCTTTCCGTGTCGGGCAGCGTGCGATAAATGGCGTCGGGAATGATGTATTCGACGCCCAGTAGCCGCGCATCGGGTGCTGACGATTCGAACAGCAGACACTGATGGACATCCCCCCGGTGACCGCAGTAATGCTGCGTTATGATCTGAAACCCTTTGTTGTTCTTGGCCACGTGGATACCGCAGAAATGAAGCGGAAAGGAGGCGGCCGGTCCACTTGAAGATCCATGATTCGCGTGCGGCGATTCCTGGCCGCCCGCTGCATTCGAGAGGACCATTCCCATGCCTGTTCCACCCGCGAGACCGAGCAGATGGCGACGTGCGATATGACCTCGGGACGCATTTTCCATGGTTCATTTCCTGTTGAGGATCACGTGAAGTGGGTACAAGATCGTAACATGGCAGGACGGGACCGTAGGGGACATTGTCCACGACTCTAGCCAGGAGTCGCCCCGTTGGCAATCTGTTTTTCGGGGTCGATGGAGGTTCCAGGGTTCACGGGAACATTCCACGGCGGACGGCCCATCGCACAGGCCGGGAACCTATGCCCCGGGCGATTCATCGACGGTCAGGGCCTGTCGCAGGCGCGAGCCCGCCGACTCGGCCGCGTCGTGACGGGAAAACAGCGTGGCGAGCGGAGTTCCGACATGGACAGGATCGCCAATTCTGACGTGCATTTGCAGGCCGACCGAGTGGTCGATCGATTCGCCCGCCAGGCGGCGTCCGCCGCCCAGGTCGATAATCAATTCACCGATCTTCTGGGCGTCCATGCTGCCGAGCGTACCGGCTCGATCGGCCGTCACGACGTGGGCCGGCGCGCGGGGCCTGGGGGCACTTAGGGATCCTCCCTGGGCCCGGACCATTTGTTCGAACTTGTCGAGACCGCGGCCACTTTCTAGATGCAATTGCAATTCCCGCACACCGGCCTCCCGCGAGGTGCAATTCCCCAAGAGTCGCAGCAATTCGCCCCCCAAGGTCAAGGTGACGTCGAGCAGGTCGGGTAGACCATGCCCGGCCAGCGTTTCGACCGATTCGTCCACTTCCACGGCGTTTCCCACCATGGAGCCGAGCGGCTGGTTCATGTCGGTGACAAGGGCCGAGATGGGCAGTCCCATGGCTTGACCGGTCCGCGTCAGGGACTGCGCCAGGTCGTCGGCCAAGCTGCGTGATTTCATGAACGCGCCGGATCCCCATTTGACATCCAGCACCAGTGCGTCGAGCCCTGCCGCGAGCTTCTTACTGAGAATGCTGGCGGTGATCAGCGGGATGGAGGGAACCGTGCCGGTCACGTCCCGCAGGGCATAGAGTTTCTTATCCGCGGGTGCAAGCTCGGACGTGGCCCCGCTGATGACACAGCCCACCTCTTGTGCAATCCGCTGGAACTCGCCCAGCGAAAGGTCGGTACGAAAGCCGGGGATCGATTCGAGCTTATCGAGCGTCCCCCCCGTCGGACCCAAGCCGCGGCCAGAGATCATGGGGACGTCGATGCCGGCGCAGGCCAAGAGTGGGGCGAGGACCAGCGAAACCTTGTCGCCAATTCCGCCCGTCGAGTGCTTATCCCCTTTGGGACGACCCTTTGCCGGCCAGGTCAGCGTCACCCCCGATTCCAGCATGGCCCGGGTAAGGGCCGCCGTTTCCGTCGGCTCCATCCCGCGGAAGTATATGGCCATCGCCAGCGCGGACATTTGATAGTCGGGGATGGAGCCATCCGTGAATCCACGAAGGAACGTTGAGATCTCGTGGTCCGTCAGTGTCTTGCCGTCGCGTTTGGCGGCGATGAGGTGGACAGGGGTCATGGGCCATTGTGGTCGTGGGTGAGTGCCATCGCGTTGAGCAGTGACGGCCTAAGAATCGGAACGCGGATACATGGGGATGTCAAGGCATCAACCGCTCGGCTGCCGATCAAGGGTCTCCGTGGGAAATGGCCAGCAGTACGTCCCGCACCAGGAGTTCCATGCGGGCGCTGGCCGCAGCGGCCAGGCGGACGACATCTTCCCCGGTCGTGGGGGTCAGTGCGTCCGGGCGACAAACATTGGTAACAACCGAGATGCCCAAGACGCGCAAACGCTCTTGGATGGCAACAATTACTTCCGGGACGGTGGACATGCCCACGACGTCCGCGCCGATACGGCGGAGGAATCGATACTCGGCACGGGTTTCATACGTCGGGCCGGTCAGTCCGGCATAGACTCCGCGGTGGGCGATGAAGTCGTGTTGTCGTGCGGCGGAAAGGGCCACTTCGATCAGTTCGCGATCGTACGGAGCGCTCATGTCCGGGAAGCGGAGTGCGGGATCGCGGTCACGGCGACCGATCAGTGGATTTCGAAACATCAGGTTGATATGGTCGTCAATGACCATAAGGTCGCCGGAACGGAAGTTGGGGTTCAAACCGCCGCTCGCATTGGAGACGATCAGCACCTGGGTTCCCAGCGCGCTCATGACCCGTACGGGAAGTGTCACTTCCTGGGGCGAGTAGCCTTCGTAGATGTGGAAGCGGCCCTGCATGGCGACGAGCGGCACGTTCATGAGCCGACCGCAGACGAGTTGGCCGCGGTGGCCGACCGCCGTCGACCGTGGAAAGTAGGGCATGTCGGCGTACGGCAGGGTGACTTCCACGTCCAGGTGATGGGCCAGCTCGCCCAGGCCGGATCCGAGAATCAGTCCGGCCAGTGGCCGTGTGGCCCAATGCGCCCGCACGGCGTCCGCCGCAGCGGCCACCGAGGATTCCAAGGGTACGGGCGAAGGGGACATGCGGGTATCCCTACGCATTGCGCGGCGTCACAAAAAAAGGCACTGGCCCCGTCTCCGTCAGCGTGTCAGCCAGCCAACTGGGGGTCCAGGTTCTGCCAGTAGTTCACGTGCTTGTTTGACGGGTCTCGATTCTCTGGTTCGAATACGGCCTGCCGGATCTCCTCGCGCTGCGCGCGGAACTGTTCGAAATTGGGAACTTCGCCGGGCGAGAATACCGGTGCGGCCTTGTCATAGACGATGGTGGCACCCTGGTCACCACTTGCGTGGAAGCGAGAAAGGCCGATCACGCGGTTGGCAACGTAGATCGCCTCATTCAGTTCATGTGTCACGATCAGCAGGGTATAGGGTGGTTTCTGGCCTTTCTGTTTGGCGGTCTGGCTGATCTCGTACAGTCGCAACAGCATGACCTGCAGTTCCTCGCGAGTCGCCTCGTCCAGCGCGCCAAACGGTTCATCCAGCAGCAGGATCTCAGGTTTCATGATCAGGGCCTGTGCGAGTGCAACCCGCTGTTGCATCCCACCGGACAATTGGGAGGGGTAGTGATGCGCGGCGTCGGCCAACTTCATGCGTTCCAGTAATCGCACGGCGTGACGTTCCAGGACGCGTCGAAACCGCCAGGTGCGGATGGGACGGAACAGGCGGAACGACATGGTCGTCTTGGCCAGCCAAGGGCCCAGGGCGACGTTGCCTTCCGCTGTCAGAAAGGGAAAGAGGGAATACCGCTGATAGACGATACCGCGCTGGCGGTCCGGAGTGCGATACGAGACGCCGTTCATCAAAATCTCGCCAGACTCGGGGGGATGCGTCCCCAGAATGCCCTGCAGCAATGTCGACTTGCCGCACCCGCTGGGGCCGACGAGCGCGACGATATCGCCCCGCTCGATCCGCAGGTTGATGCCTTGCAAGATCGGGCGGCGTCCATACCGGTGCCCCACCTTTCGGCATTCCAGCACGATGTCCCGCATGGCCTAGTCTCCAAACCAGGGGCACAGCCAGCGTCGCAGGGCGATCAGGCCCTGATCGATGATCAGCCCCGCGGCGCCGAGCACTATCAGATAGACGTACACGACCGTCATGTCCGTTCGCTGAAAGAACAGACGGAGCCGGTAGCCAAACCCTTCACCTGCCACCATCCATTCCGCGGCGACCAACAGGACCATGGCAGGTCCCACCTGGAGCCGGACGGCGTCGAGCAATCGGGGCAGGATCTGCCGAAAGATCACGCACCACATCAATTCAAACTGGCTGGCGCCCAGCGTATCAGCCTTATAGATCAGCTCATCGGGCACATCCGCCCGCGCGGATTGATAGATGGTCTGCGCCAGAGTGGGAAGGGTGCCAAAGGCGATCATCGAGATGTACATTTCGAGGCCCGTCCCGACCAGGACAAAGAAAACGGCCAGCATGGCCGTGGGTGGGATCTTGGCGATAAAGGCGAGGGGAGGCAGCAGGATGGCCTCGATAGGGGCGTAGCACCCCATGGCCAGCCCCACTGCGATGGAGATCAGCACGCCAAGCACCATGCCCAGGGCCAACCGCTGAAACGATGCGACCGCGTCCTCCCATAGCCAGTATTTCTTGACCTTCAGCCCTTCGGGGCGCAGCACCCGCAGCAGGCCATCTTCATAGAGACTGCGCCATGTCGGCACGGTCCGATCCTCGGCGGTCTTGCTGTCGGCCTCCAATCGTGCTGACAGCATTTGCAGTCGGGTCTGCTCGCCGTGCAATCGCTGTTGCGCGTCGGTCGCGGCAGAAGGCGAACGTGGTTCCTCGGCCAGTCGCTTCTCCACGTCCGCCAACTGCGATTGGACGCGGCGAAGTTGCTCGCGACTCAACTCTCGCTTTTGCTCCTGGCGGAAATGGGCCAGGGCCCCGTACGCCAGGATCAGCGACACGATGGAAACCACGCCGAGGCCGATGCGCCAGGAGCGGGCTAGCGGCTGCCGAATTCTCATCGCAGGGGCATGCCTACTTCAGAAACGTCGAATCGAATCGCAGCTTCTTGCCCTCTCCCTCGACGCCGAATCCAATGGAGGGCTCTTGGACGAGGCCGTGATCCACGCAGAATTGTTCCACGGTCTGCATGATCTGGCGGAACTCGTCGCCGTCCAGCAATCCGATGGCATCCTCTCGCGCCTTGTAGAAGTCCGTCTGCTCCACCACCTTCTTCATCGACTCCAGATCGAGATTGGAGAATTTCTTTCCCAGGGCCAACAGGATTTCGTCCCCTTGCGGACCCGAGAGTTGATCGCTGACCTGATAAAACGCGTCGGCCATTGCCTGGACAAAGCGGTCCGCGCCGGGTTTGCCCAGCGAGTCCTTGCCGACCACGATCATGTCGACGATTTCACCAGGGATTTCGCTCGAATCGAAGAGGACGCGAACATCGCTGCGATCGTGCAGCGTCTGCAGCACGAAGGGATTCCAGACCATGATGGCCTCGTGCGATTCGGCACCTTGCTGCATGGCGGTTGCCGCGGCACCGGGGTCCTGATTGGTGAACTGAAAATCGGCCTCTTGCAGTCCTCGCTTTTCCAAACAGCGGACGAAACAATACTCGGACACCGTCCCTTTCAACCCGTAGACCTGCTTCCCCTTGAGATCTTCCACGGTGGTAATCGACGGCGCAACCAGGCACGCGTCGGCCCCTTTGCTCGTGCTCGTCGGCATCACGGCGACCGAGTCTCGCGAGGGGCTGACGATCAGGGCATCCATATTGGTAATGCAGACCGCGTCACAGCCGCCCGACCCGAACATATTGAGGCAGGCATCATAGGCGGCCTCGTGCAAGATGATATCCACATTGTGCCTGGTTTCGAGCTCCCCCATCGCGCCGGAGGCACCGTCGATGAGTCCGAGTTCATCAGCCACCCCGAATACGCTCCAGGAAGGATATTCACTCCAGGCCAGGCTGAACGACGGGGTGTTGTCGTCTGGCAATTGACTGGTCTGCTCCTGAGTGGCAGTCTTGGGCTTGCAACCGGCGGCCAGCAGGATGAGCACGAGGAACAGGGAACGATTCATGGCGAAGGTCTCCGTGACAGTAGATCAGTTATTCGGATTCGACGGCGGAATCTTCCCGTCGGCCGATGGCTTCGACGCGTTCCTCGGCCTGGCGGGCGATGCGGATCGACTCATCGAGCTCCGCCCGAAGCCGGGCCAGCTCCGATCGGCCTTTTCGCGAATTGGTGGACTGTAACTGTTCCAGCTTGGATTCCAGGAATTCGGCGGCTCCCTCCACTTCCGCGACCAGTTCGGCGCGCTGTTGCAGGAGCCGTTTACGGCCAGGGCCATCGCGGCGCTGGGCCTCTTCCCACAGGTCGTACGAGCGCCGAAGGTACTCCACGCAGACGCGGAACATCTGTTCTACACTTTGGACAGCGCCTTGGGCAGCCGACTTGATCCGCCCCGCGCGCGTATCCTCTTCCAGACGCCGGTAGGTCCGTGTCAGCTGCTGCAAGAGGGCTCTGGTCCTGGGGTCCTGGTCCTGATCGAGCGCCGATTGCAGCTCCTGCAATTCGCGATCCTTCAGGACCTGCTGCTTCTGCAGGGAATACTGATAGGCCCGGTCGACCAGTTCTTCCAGACCGAAGATCAATCGCGTGGCGAACGTCCCAAGTCCCGTCAACACGCCGGCAATGCCTCCAAAGGTCAGCAGCGACTGGCCACCGAGGGCCCAGGAGGCCAGCAGTGCGGTAAGGCCACCCGCGATCGGCAAAAGCGTGGCGGGCGCGGCAAAGAGATCGAGGTAAATCTTGCGCTTGACTTCATCCATGGACAGACGGGCCACACCGATGGAACGGGAAACTTGCGTATTGTAGCAGGGATGCGGCCATTGCGTCCCGGTGGCAAGGTGCAGCCCTGTACCGTGCAGCCGAACGAAAACGCATTTGGCCAAAGCCCGATCCCCGTCGGCCCTGTGCGGACAAAATCAGGATGGGATGTAATGGGGAAGCGGCCCAAATGGCCGGAACCACTGGCCAATCCTCGGCAAGGAGGGACCTTGCGCAGCCATGGCGACCGAGGCCCCCTCTTTTTCCCCAAGTTCATGCAGGTCATCGAATTCCCTATCATGGTGACGCGAGGCCGAAGGAGGCACTCGATGGCATGACACATGGGGAACAGGGAATGGCAGCAAGAACAAAGCACTTTCGGACAGCGTGGGTTTGGATCCTGGTCGTCCCATTTAGCGTGGCGTGAGGTGCCTGCCTTTTAATGGACAGTCCAACTCCTTAATTTGAAGGGGTAAAGGAGGACTGTTTGATGGTTAGGAAGCCAGCACGGCGCAATGGTCGGAAGCGCCATAAGTATTCCCAAGAGTTTCGTCAGGAAGCGG
>WPCK01189015.1_pt1 | contig 35177 bp, 17 predicted proteins | sample 5399851 | NCBI WGS metagenome assembly WPCK01 (sample SAMN12869471, study PRJNA574797) | sludge metagenome | isolation source: wastewater treatment of pH11 | place: China:Beijing | collected 2019-05-20
TCATATGTACATATAGGCAATGAATGTACATATTGTGCCGATCGAGTCAAGCCCCAGGCGAGGGAAGCAATGTCGCAGCGCAGGGCGGGGGCAGTTGTCACTGCCACGCAAGCCGGGCTATCTCTCCTAGTCGCCGTACTCCACCCAGCGTCACGCAATCAAGCTGCAGCGACGAACCGAAGATACCCGGGCCATTGGCCCAGTCCTGGACATCTCGCAAAGAAGATGCTGTGTCCCCGAGACGCGTTTCCCCGAGACGCGTTTTTCGAAACCCAGATCCGACCCCGGTTGTCGACCCAGATTCGTACGCCAGACAGAGAGAACTAGAGTTTGGGGATCCGTTGCGACCAGTGGTGGCAAATTCCGAGGGTTGTGATCCACGATCGAGGACTCTCGACCGCGGGACAGGACGCCGAGTGTATTTGTCCTTGCAGAAATGAGTAACGCGGGGTGTTTTCACTCTCGGCGAAGGTTTTGGAATAAACGGTCTGCGGCTTCATGACTCGTTCCAAACCGCGTTGCCCCCAGCCACTCCAGAATTTGCCAGCTTTTCATCCGATTTGGCGCCTTTTTCCAAACTTCTTGGCGCATTTCGGCGTCGACGGAGCACAAGTGGATAGACCTGGGATCCTACGACGAACCAACATTGACAAGGAACAATGGATGATCACCGCACAAAACCAGTTCGTGCAAGGACCGAGATCGGCTCACAAACGCAGGCCGATTAGTCGCCGGCCAACAAGTCATGGCCGCTGGAGTATCGAATCGCTGGAACATCGTCGGATGCTCTGTGCGGCACACTACGACCACATTGCCTTTCCGGCGCCGAAATGGAGTGATGCGATCGAACAGACGTTTCAGTCCTCGCTTGGGGCCGAGGGTGGCCCGGAAGCGGTGAGTATTGTCTGGGCAAACCGCAATACGTTAAGCGGCGCGGGAGACAATTTCTTCGACGACGTTTTTGGGACCAGCGCGCCACTTGCGCAGGGCGTCGTGGATGCTGCCCTGGCGGCCTGGTCGCGGGTGATCACTAGCTTCAATCGCGCAGACGGTACGAGCACGCTGCAGATAAACGTCTCGATGAACCGCGACATGAACAACAATTTCGTTGGCGGTTTTGGTGGTGCGGGCGGGCCGGCCCCCACAGCGCCGGAAGACGGTCTGCCGCGAACCGGGTCGATCACCGTGAACGCTGGCAACCTCAGTGCCAATCCGAACGACAACAATGGCTGGTTCCTCGATCCGACGCCTAACGACTACGCCGAGTTCCAGGGGGACATCCTGACTCCTTTCGCAGCCAACCAAACGACCACCATCGGCTCGGACCTTTTTTCGCTGGTAACCGCTGAGATCACGCATGTGCTCGGGTTTATCAGCGCCAAGCCGGGAAGCACCAGCTTTAGTGGGTACCGCCTGGAAACCAGTGGATTCTCGCACTTTACGAATCGACCTGACGACGCGGAAGGAGGTGGCAACAAGGGCTTTTATTACACCTTTGATGGTCCGACGATCGACCACCTGATGACCAGTTACAGCAGTGGCGACACCGATACGGACAGTTGGGGTAATGTCATCCACACCGCCGGCGGTACGGCGGATATCAGTTTTGCCGGCAAGACTTGGAGAGGAACCGAGGACGACGGCAACGCGCTGTACAACGCGGAACGGCTACTCCCCAGCCACGTGACGGCCACGATTCTCATGGATGCCTACGGTTATTCGATCGAGCCGCCGGCGAAGTTCGGTTCGATGTATGCAGTACTCGATTCGGTCACGGGCATCCTCAATATTCGTGGGGCCGACGACAGCCACGACACCATCAGCATTACGCGTAGCGGCGGCGTACTCACGGTGGCAGTAAATGTGCAGCAGGATGTACCCGGTTCGTACAACGCATCAGGCGCGTTCAACGCCCCGGCCTGGACGACCGAATTCAATCTCGCCGCAATCTCGCAGGTCAATGTGTTTCCTAAGTCCGGCGATGACACTGTCTTGATCAGCGCCGACATGGGCAACATTCCCGTGCTGGTGAACGGGGATCTCGGCGCCGATACACTCCAGGTCCTGGGCGGGGCTGGTTACGACAGCTTTTCCACGCCGAGCAGCACCAGCATCATCACGACCAACGGGCAAATTGCATATGCCAGCATGGACAGCCTCGAGATCTTCACGGGGAACGGCGATGCCGACGTGGATCTGCGATTTACCAACGTTGCTTCGGCGCGCGTCACCGGCGGAGCCAATGCGCAGACCATCAACTTCGTGGCACTTGATAGTGGTACGGCCACGATCATCGATCTCGGCGAAGGGGACGACGTGCTGAACTTTGCCACCGGCCCTGGTGTCAACCCGGTCCAGTCGCCCGTCACGATCTTCGGCGTAGGTGGCAATGACACATTCAATATAGCACCAGCCGACTTCGCCTCGACCGTAATCACACAACCGGTCACCATACATGGCAATACAGGAAATGATGCGCTCATACTCGGTTCCAATAATGCGGATTCGATCGACACGAATATCGTCTTCGATGGTGGAACGCACAGCGGCCTGACCGGCGACCAGATCATCATTAACGACCTGGCACCGACGTACAGCGTCGCCTACGACATCGCTCCGACTGTCGTCACGCGGGATGGAATCAGTGTGCCGCACACCGTCACCTATTCCAACGCGGAGAGCATCGTTGTCAACGCAGGGAGCGGCGACGACACGGTCATCGTCCGCAATGGTGTCAGCGCCAATGTCTTTGCCTATGGCAACAACGGCAACGACAACTTTATTCGCGGAGACGGCAATGTGACTGCCACGAGTGGCGCGGTCTTTAATGGCGGCAATGGATTTGACCAGATCACTTTCGACGATCATCTCCGTTCCGGCAATCTTATCTGGGACTTGAGGAACAACGAAGTGATCTACGGGGGCATCGTCCTCTTCGAGACGACCAATTTTGAATCCGTCGGGATTCTCGCCGGCAATGGGGACGATGAGATCACTTTTTCGGGCAATCTGCTGCAAGGCTTTCAGATCGATGCGGGCGGTGGGGCGGACGCCATCATTGTTGGATTCACGAGCACCGCGCAGTTTAACGAGCCAGTAACCGTTGCCGGCGGCGACGGAAACGACACCGTAACCTGGCGCAACGGCTCCAGGAATTGGCAGGATCTGCTTGTCGGGCAAGTCGTCACTCCCGTCGCAATCAACGGCGGTGACGGCATCAATACTCTGATCATGGATGAAACGATGCGGACGACCTCCACTGTCGATATCTTTCAAGATCGTATTGTTACGCGCGAACCGGCGCCCTTCGCGTTCGGTGCCGATGTCAATTATGCAAACGTTATTGCCATCACCGTTACCACCAGTGACCAAAGCAACCGGCTGAATGTGTATTCCACGGACGCCTCAAGCAATTACAACCTCAACGGCGGCGACGGAGCGGACTATTTCTACATGCGGTCTAACCCTGGGCAGCGCAATAATGTGACGATCAATGGTCAGGCGGGAAACGACACGCTGGATATCGACGACAGCGTCTTCAGCGATGCGAATGTCTCCTACGCGTTGCGCCCCGCCGTTGGGATTCTGCAAGATCGAGTCGAGCGCTCCAATGGACCATTGGCCATTACGACCTACAGCTATACCAGTATGCAATCGCTGATCGTGGGTGGCACGACGTCAGCCAACGTGTTTGACATCCTGGAGTTGAATCCTAACGGACCAACCACGCTTCACGGATGGAACGGTGACGACACATTCAATTTGCAGCGAAGCACCTTGGGCACGGCTTTGACCATCAATGGCGGGGGCGGCAACGATTGTTTCGAGATCACTCCCGTCTCGAAGAACCTAGGCGCGAACTTGTCGGGTGGCAACAACACATTTACCTATGACGGCGGCTTGGGCTCCGACACGCTCGGGATTCACAACGACAACAACAATGACCTAGGAAACTCGTACACGGTGGACGGAACACAACTGAATATCTTGAGCATGATCGGCAGCCCCTCGTTTGCCTTGTTCATGCAGCACCCTTCGGTTGAGCACACGTCGATGACCGGGGGACCTAAATTGGATGGAATGTCCGTTTACACCAGTGCTGTCGGCACGACGTACGATTTGAATGGAGGCCCGGGGGCAATCAATGACTATTATGTCCTTGGTTTGCCTCTTCCCCCCTCGATGGTCAGCGGCATTCGAGGAGCAGTCAACGTTGACGGCTCGGCGGGAGGTGTGGACACCATCGATATCTACAACAGCAGCGACACGATCGGCAGAACGGTACACATCGGTACCGAGTTCATCGGAGCGACGCCGGGCGACAATCTATTTGGCCCTGGCGGGTACCTGCATTATTCCGGTATCGCTGGCCAGCTTACCGTCAACCTCGGCAGCGGCCCCGACACTGTGTATGCCCGGCCGAATGCCACCGCTCCGTTGTTGGTACGGGGAAATGCGCCGACAACCGGTGCAGGCGACGGGCTCAATCTGGCCCTGGCAGACGCCGAGAACTACGTAGTCAACGGAACCGCAGCCTCGGGCAACGTCACCAGCACGAACCTGAGGACGCTGACGTATACCGGCTTCGAGACTGGCCCTAGCATCGACGCGATTGCGCCACAAGTTGTCGCCGCGGGTTTTGACGAAGGCGATGTGCTGCAGGAAGATGTGCACACGCTTACGTTCCAGTTCAGTGAAGACGTATCCAACACGCTGGAGGTGAATTCGCTGGTGCTGATCAATACCACGACCAACATGGTGATTCCGAATTCCGTGATGGAACTGGTCTATGACCTGGGTACCAATACAGCGTCGTTCACTTTCCCCGGATACTTCGCCGGTCGACTGCCTGCTGGAGAATACTCGGCCAGTCTTGCGGCCGCCGTTTCGGATTTCTTTGGAAACTCGCTTGATGTAGCACCACCATTGTTGTTCACGGTAACGGCTGTGGCGTCGACGTTTACCGTGAATTCCACGGCCGACCCCGGCGACGGGATCTGTGATGCGACAGAGTGCACGCTTCGCGAGGCAATCGAGTCCGCCAACGCGTCACCAAACGTCGATGCCGATACACCCGACCAGATCGCCTTCGACTTTTCTGGAGCTGGACCGTTCACGATTCAGCCAACGTCGGCGTTGCCTGAAATCACCGATCCCGTGATGCTGGATGGTACCACGCAAGCGGGGTACGCGGGCGCTCCGATCATTGAACTGGACGGCAGTCTCGCCCCTGGCGCGCATGGCCTGGTCGTCTCGGCGGGCAAAAGCACGGTCCGCGGTCTGGTGATCAATCGTTTTGTTGGCACTCCCTCAGGTGGCATTGTTATCTCCGGTGCAGGTGGAAATGTGCTCCAGGGGAATTACATTGGCACAAACCTGGCCGGTGACTCCATCTTCCCGGCGGGCTCCCTCATCACCTATGGCGTCATTCTCGTCGGGACGAACGGAAATCTGATCGGTACTGATGGCGACGGGCTCAACGACGCGGCGGAGGGGAATATCATCAGCGGCCAGGATGACGCTGGCATTCTTCTGCAAGTCAATGCGGCCGAAAATGTGATTGCCGGAAACCGAATCGGCACCAGCGCAGATGGTACCTCTGCGCTGGGGAACGGCGTTGGAGTTCGCATAGATCAAGGGAGCAACAACACGGTCGGTGGTAGCGATCCAGGCGCTGGCAACACCATTGCCTTCAATACCCTGAACGGCATTTCGGTGAACAGCGGTACCGGAAACAATTTCCAAGGAAACTCGATCTACGGTAATTCCAGACTGGGAATTGATCTTCACGATCCAGCCGATCCTGCGAACGGCGTAACCCCCAACGATGTGGGTGATGCCGACCTTGGTCCCAACAAGTTGCAGAACTACCCGGTAATCACGAGAGCCCTTGCCACGACGTTTGGCACTACTCTCATCGGTACGTTGGATAGTGCGGCCGATGCAAACTTGCGCCTGGAATACTTCGTGAGCGACAACTGTCACAGTTCCGGCCATGGCCCGGGACAGTTGTCACTCGGCTCGGTCTCGGTCATGACTGACGCCAACGGCCATGGCGAGTTCTCCATACCGCTCCCCAACAGCGTTTCACTCGGTCAGTTCGTCACGACCACCGCAACAGATGAATTCGGCAACACATCAGAATTCTCTGCCTGTGCCGTCATTTCCAATGACATCGCCGGAGATTTCAATCACGATGGCCTCCTGGACGCACTCGATATCGATGTGCTCGTGGGAGAGATTGCCGCGGGAACAAATGCGGCGCCATTTGACCTCACCGGTGACGCCTTGGTGAATCTCGCGGATCGTGATGAGTGGTTGTCGATTGCAGGCGCGGTCAATCTTTCATCGGGCAATCCTTACCTGTTGGGAGACGCCAATCTCGACGGCGTGGTCGACGGCTCGGATTTCGGAATCTGGAACGCCAACAAGTTCACGGCGGTAGCCCGTTGGTCCAAGGGTGACTTCAGTGCCGACGGCTTTGTGGATGGATCCGATTTCGGCATCTGGAACAGTCACAAGTTCACCGCATCGGATGCGGTACGCCCGACCTCGACGCCGACGGCAATCGACACGTTGCTTCAATCGCGAAAGTTTCAAAGGCCAACACGGATGGTGGAAGCCAAGTCCGCCGATTCGCTCTTCGCTGTTCGCGGGGGCTGGACGGCGGAACGTGCGATTGACGCCCCCTGACTTCTGGATGACATGCCCGCACAGTCCAATCAATGAATCAAATGTCACTCACGAAAAACTACATTCGTTCAAGCCATTCCTATCAGGGAGTCTCGGTCATGTTTGCATCCGCCATTTCCCGCTCCTTCGCGACGTGTCTATTTCCTCTCGCGCTCGTCGGATGGTCTTCTCAAATCCTGCAAGCAATTCCGGTCATCTATGACATTCCGTGGGCAACTGGGACGCTCGGCAGCCGAGGTCTGTCAATCAATGACTCCGCGCAAGTGGCGGTCACTTCGTATGAGCTGTTGGGCCAGGGGACGGCATCCAGATACGACGGGATTCCGGGGTCCGGAGGTGTGTTGCGCAATTTGGGCGCACTTCCTGGCGATCAGCATGGATTTGCCAATGCCATTAACGCCCATGGCCAAGTGGCCGGAACCTCGCAGCAGTCAGGCACCACGTCACCTGCGCGCGCATTTCGGTACGATGGCACGCCGGGCTCCGGAGGGATCATGCACAATCTCGGGACGCTTGGTGGCAACTACAGTGAAGCGTTCGGGATAAACGACTTCGGCCAAGTGACCGGCACGGCCGCGACAGATCCAAATGGCCCAAATCCCGGCCAGTTCGCTTTTCTCTACACCGGTACACCCGGCGCGGGGGGCATGATGCACAACCTGGGTGCGTTGGGTGGATCCAATTCAACTGCTGCCGCCATCAATAATACGGGCCAGGTCGCGGGGTCCTATGAAATCGCCGCAGGCGGCATATCCCATGCATTCCGATACGACGGTCCCGCGGGGTTTGGCATCATGCGCGACTTGGAACCTGCAGCCGATTTTTCCAGCAGCAGCGCCGCAGACATTAACGCCGGTGGCCAGGTTGTTGGTTCCATGGCGACTGCGGATGGGAGTATTAGTCGAGGGTTCGTCTATTCGGGCACTCCTGGCGTGAATGGGGTGATACGTGAATTGGATCCGCTCCCCGGTGCAACTCTCAGTTTTGCGTTGGCGATCACGGACTCCGGCTACGTCCTTGGTGGGTCAGACGACGCAAGTGGATTGTATATACTCCCTGTGCTTTGGAGACCGGATGGAGTGGCCATTGATTTGGAGGCCTGGCTGGACGTGACTGACCCCGTACTGGGCCAAGATTGGAACTTCAAGAACGCGTTTGTCACGAGTATCAGCAATTCTGGACTGATTGCCGGCGACGCGACATATGTGGGGCCAGGGACCAATAACGGCCGGCAACTCGCGTTTGTACTCGACGTCAGCAGTCTGGTCCCCGAGCCCAACATGTTCCTGCTGCTTGCCGCCGTCCTCTTGGTGCAGGCCCGGAGAGCCATCCGGTTTTTAGGATGTCAGGATCCTACTTCTGGGGAGTCGTTTCCGGTGTATACTTGAACGGAAACTTCACTTGCGTTTGAGTCCCCAGTGGCCGACGTAACCCAAATCCTATCGCAAATCGAAGCGGGAGATCCTAAGGCAGCGGAACAGCTCCTGCCACTGGTGTATGATGAACTGCGGCACTTGGCTTCCGTAAGGCTCGCGCAGGAAAAGCCTGGCCAGACTTTACAGGCAACGGCGTTGGTGCATGACGCCTATCTGCGGCTTGTCGGTCGTGAACAATCGCAACATTGGAACAGCCGGGGACATTTTTTTGGCGCAGCGGCGGAGGCAATGCGGCGAATTCTGATCGATCGTGCGCGGGGAAAGAAGCGATTGAAGCACGGTGGCCGATTGCGTCGCGTTGATCTGAACTCCATCGAGCTCGCGTTCGATACGCCCTCCGAAGAATTGCTGGCGCTTGACGATGTCTTGGAACAATTTTCCGTCGAATACCCCGAATACGCGAAATTGGTCAAGCTACGGTTTTTTGCAGGATTGACGCTCGGTGACGCCGCGACTGCTTTGGGAATGTCACGTCGTACCGCGGATCGAAACTGGGACTTCGCCCGGGCTTGGCTCTTCAAGAAAATGCGAGATGCCCTCCCTTCAGCCAATTCCTAGCCGCCTGAGTTCTACGGAAATCGGCAAGTGGACCGAATTCCTGGCGCACTCTTTCTGGCCGCGGAGCACTTGAAGATGGAACACGGGTCCGGAAACGTCTTGAGCGACACGAGCCCTGATCTTCGAACGCTCTTCGCCGAGGCACTCGAGCAAGGGTCGCCGGAGGAATTGCGATCCTACGTCGATTCAGTCTGCGGCGCAAATGGCGACCTTCGTGAACAACTTGAAGGTCTGCTCCACGCGCATCAAGAAGCGGGGATGTTCCTCGGTGGTTCGTCACGCCAAGGCGCTGCCTCGGATCCCCCCATCCATAGCGAACTCTTGGGCTCACAGATCGGTCCATATCGGCTCCTCCGACAAATTGGCGAGGGTGGATTTGGAATGGTATTCGAGGCTGAACAACTTGAGCCAATTCATCGTCAGGTTGCCCTCAAGATCATCAAGCCGGGCACCCATTCGCCGATCGGGAGTGAAGTCATCTCGCGATTTGAGGCTGAGCGACAAGCCCTGGCCCTCATGGACCATCCTCATATCGCACGCGTGCTCGACGCGGGAACGACAGCATCTGGACATCCGTATTTCGTAATGGAACTGGTGCATGGCGTGCCCATTACAACCTACTGTGACGACCATCAACTCACGCCGCGACAGCGGCTTGAATTGTTCGTACCCGTTTGCCAGGCGATCCAGCACGCTCATCAGAAGGGCATTATTCACCGCGATATTAAGCCATCGAATGTGATGGTCGCACAATACGACGGTCGGCCCGCGCCCAAAGTGATCGACTTTGGTGTGGCCAAGGCGACGGAAACCACCGACAGTCGTTGGTCAGAGCGAATGCGGTTCACGCAATTCGGAACGATGATTGGGACTTTGGAGTATATGAGTCCAGAGCAGGCGGACATGAGTCGGCAAGGGGTCGACACTCGCAGCGACATCTACTCGCTGGGAGTCATGCTTTATGAACTTCTCACAGGGAGCACGCCGTTGACCCCCAAGCGGCTCAAAGATGCCGCGTTGGGCGAAATGTTGCGGATTATCCGGGAGGAAGAGCCGGCCGTCCCCAGTCTTCGGCTGAGTGACTCGGGCGAGGCGCTGGCGTCGATCGCATCACAGCGGCATACCGAGCCAGCAAAGTTAACGAAGTTGGTCCGCGGCGAACTGGACTGGATCGTCATGAAGGCTCTCGATAAGGATCGTGGGCGGCGCTACGAAACCGCAATTGGTTTTGCACATGATATCGAGCGGTACTTGAACGATGAACCGGTGCGAGCCGGCCCACCATCCACCGGATATCGCCTGCGAAAGTTCTTGCATCGCAATCTCGGTGCCGTATTAGCCGGTGCATCGCTGGCAATTCTTTTACTCCTGGGAATCCTAGGGACGTCGCTGGGGCTTTTCCGCGCACGCCGCGCGGAACATGCGGCAAATGTGGCCGCTCAGGCGGAGGCCCGACAACGAATAAGGGCGGAACAGCAACTTGATCGAGCCCAAACGGCGGAATCGCTGGCGAAGGAGGAAGCGGCTATCGCCCAGGCTGTCAACAACTTTCTACAAAATGACCTCCTGGCTGAAGCCGCGCCAGAAAACAATGCTCGAGACAAGCAAGTGACGGTTTTGGAACTCCTCGGACGGGCAGCCGATCGTGTCAGCGGCCAATTTGATAACCAACCGCGGACGGAAGCGGCTATCCAACAGATCATTGGCGAAACGTACGTCAAATTGGGTGAGTACAAGACCGCGCGGTCACACCTCGAACGCGCCCTTGAAATCCGCCGGCGCGAATTGGGAAATGACCATCGGGACACACTGACTTCCATCAATGATCTGGCAGTGTTGCATAAATTCCAGGGAGACTACAAAGAAGCGGAAGTGCTCTACCTCGAGGCCTTGGACGGGCGAAGTCGAATGATGGGCGAAGCCCATCCGGATACTTTGGTTACGATGCACAATCTTGGCAATCTTTACATCAACCAGCGCAATTTCAAAAAAGCTCAGCCAATCATCGAAAAGACGCTCGAAGTGTTCCGTCGGGTTCTGGGGAATGAAGACCCGCAAACACTCTCGGCGCTCAACAATCTCGTCATGCTTTATGTCACGGAGCGGGAACTCGACAAGGCCGAACCGCTGGCAGTCGAAGCCGTCGCAACTCACCGCCGCGTCGTGGGGGACGATCACCCCAACTCACTCGCCGCCAAGAACAACCTAGCGCGGTTGTACAGAGCTCAAGGCAGACTTTCGGAAGCGGATCCACTCTATCGAGAGACCTTGGAAGCGTGCAAACGTGTCTTGGGTGATGAGCATCCACACACAATCGTCTCAATGAATAATCTTGCGATGCTCTATCGAGAGCAGGGTCAAGTCCGAAAAGCGGAAAGACTCTTCCTCGAGAGTCTTGAATGTGCCCGCCGTGTTCTGGGTGAAAAGCACCCTGGTACGCTAACCATCATGAACGAACTCGCGATCCTCTTCCACGGCGAAAACCAATTCGCCAAGGCCGAGCCATTGTATCTTCAAGTTATCGAAGTCCGCAGTCAGACATTGGGTGCCGACAATCCGTTGACGCTTGCCGCGATGAACAAGTTGGTGTTGCTGTACGAATCGCTCGGAAACAAGCGGCTTGCGGCCAAGTGGCGGAACGAGCGGGAGTCTCGATCTCACAAGAAAAAGCCCACCGGCGACGGTGCCACCGATAAGAATAGGTCTGAGTCGGCTTGGGGCAAGGCATTGCGGAAATCAAACGCTCGAATAGAAACGTCGGCAACCGTTGCACTTGCGGGCGTTACTGGTCTCCTTTGGGTGCCCACTGACACGACCACCGGTCGGCGGCGGCGCGTGATCGGGACAAGACGCGTCAGCAGGTGTTGGAGAACCTCGGCTGGAAGATTCTGCGTGTGATTGGTGGTACGACCCCGACTCGGCAGCTGAGGAACTCCACAATCGACTCAACACGTTGCTGGCTGATTCTCGAGCGTCTGCCCATGTGGCAAGCGGCCCGGCTTCTACAGAGCAATACGACTGCGAGTTGCCCAAGCTTCCCATTGCCGCGGCAGAGCAAGAGCACGATGGATTGTCTCCATCGACCGATTCTTAGGTTGCTGCCCATACTGGCGTAACGGACCGTCTGATTGGCAGGGTCTTCGCTGTAGGACACTTTCATTCGCTACTCCAAGCCGATTTATCCCGGCGCTTTCCAGTGTCCCAATGGGGCGATGGTGCCAACCCAAGCCCTTCTTTTGCCAGTTCGTACCACAGTAACTACGGGGTTGCGTCAGGGCCAACGACTCCAGCATCGACCTTGTTATTTGCCTACCTATGGGACAAGGCCTCCGACCACAACGGCCAGAGCCAGGGGAGCGATTCGGAGACCTCGGTGTCGCGTCGCGATGATCTTGATGAGCCCCTGCCGTCTTCTCCGCGGCGCGAATCGTCATTCGTGCGGCGGATGGAAGTCTCGCCACATTCGCCCTCGCGCGACTCTGCCTCATCAAGCGATTGAAATGGATTGCTGCAAAGGCAGCAGGATCTGGTCGACGACGTGACGGTCGGGAGGATGACGGGCGCCCAAGTCCGCAGTGACGCAAGATCTTCTCGATCCCATTGGACTGGTGCGGTTCGATGCAGGCGAGTTGCCGGTGCTATCGCGGCCGCGGACGTCGACGCTTCGGAACTGGCTTGGCCCCAAGCCGCACCCACCGCTTTGCCGTTCCGCGATGAATGGTTACGAGCCCGCCGTTTTCGGACACGACGAAGATCCAGGAGCCCGACCTCAGATAACGTGCCGGTTTCAAGTCGTGGTTGAGCAGCGCCGTGGCTCGATATTGGACAGCCAACTCAACCTCTTCGGCCTTCTCCAGATGCTCGGCGAGGGTCTGAAGTGCCCGCTCCTTGGATGTGTTCCCGGTTCGCTCGATCCAACGTTCCAACGCATGCGTCGTCACGAAAGTGACCATTCCCACGGCATGTGGAAGTTTCGTCCTGCCGATCGCCATACCGTCGCTCCGGAAAAAAGTTGGATCGTATTGTACCGGTACGGTTCTCAGCCGTCGGTACCCGATTCGGGCGACCAGTCCTCTCGGAGTCAGGCCGACAAAGGGTTAGCACCGACCAGTAGGGAGGGAGTTTGGGGCCTTGTTTCTTGTTTGCCGAGTAAGTCGGGACTCGAACTTCGCGAAATGTTGCCGCATCTTGGGGGCACGGGCCAGCTCACGCTGGAAACGACGCGTGAGATTGCTGACACTCTCCGGTCGAGTCAATCCGAACGACACAGACCGTTCCAGGAGCGTGGCGGTGGTTACGCGGCGACACAGCCAGGCAGCGGCCACTCGCGCCAAGTGACTGTTTCCCTCTTGAGCAAATGCCCCGGGATCAACCTCTGTCATTGGTCATTTGCGATGGACCAATGACTAGTTACCAATGGCTTGCCGAATCGCTGGCTGTCTTGGTCTCTCGATCTTTCGGAGCAGCCTAGCGAGTTCGCTCCTCATATACAGCCGGTAGTTATTCACGGGGTGGCGGTGCTCGGTAATCTTTACCTCGCGGCCCCAGTTGCGGAGCGTGTTCGGGGAAACGCCAAGGTACAGGGCAGCATTCTTGATACGCAGATAGCCATGCAGTTCTTGCACGAACGGATCCTCCGAAGGGAGAGAACTCGCAGGGAAGGATTGAGAGTCATCGAAACATTGGTTAACCTTGCCAAGCCGGCAAAAGGGCGCCAATGGGCCACTTGCAAATGACCAACGACCAATGACGAGTGACGCATGACGTGGTTTGAAACAATGACCGGGTTCCGGGAAGTATCCGCGGACCAGGTGCGCGATAATCTAACGATTTCGGGTCCACGCCATTCGTCGCGCGATTCGTCTCTATCCGAGCACGGGTCTTGATGTTGCTATCGTGAGCTACCGTCGGTCGCAGCCATGCGTGCAGCAACTCATTGCTGACCTGGAGGAACTGCGCCATCCGTCTAATCTCAGCGGATCCGCCGCCGCACCAGCGCCAGCATTGCCCCGATGCTCAACATAGCGCCTATCGAGGGTTCCGGGACTGCCAACACGTAGCCCCGGATGGGGTCTGCGGTGTCGCTGGCCCATTGGCCGTTGCTGCCCGCGGGTGCAAATAGCTCGCCACTGGCTTCGAGCGAGAAGGAGATATCGATGGTGCGTCCCAGCTGCATGATGGGCTCGCCGCGCAGACCCGGGCCCGCACCAGGATAGCTCATGAAGCCCTGGAACGGGGCCACCATCTCCAGTTCGTGCCCATCTGCGGAAATCGCGGCTTCAAGGATTCCCTGATACACCGGACCGCGATCGGAGACGTACGTGATGCTGGTACCGTCGCCCAAATCGTGATCCCCCGTGCTGGAATCATCGAACATGACCCATTGCGTGTAGTACTCATACGATCCCGGTCGCACGTCGACGATTCCCTGATTCTGCTGGGCCATGAGTCCCGGGAGGTCGGACGCGCTTTGGGCACCATGATTGATGTAGTGGCCCGTGTTGAATTGACCGTCGTAATACTCGACCTCCATGTTCATGTCATAACCGCGGGTGGTTGGGAAGTAGCCCCCTTCATGCAGCCAATAGCCCGTCACATCGTCGTCATCGACGTCAATCGTAACGATGACGTAAGATCGCCCGGCACGTCCGTTACCGCTGGCCTGCGATTGGGTCGCGCCGACATTCCCTGCTGCTCGAAAATATGCATACAGGTTCTCTTCGTCGTGCGTGAAGCGATATTCCAGCAGGTCGACGTCGGGATGATGGACGGGCGAAGGGACGTCGTTGAGCTGGTCATGGTCGGTATCGTGCGGGTCGCCGGCCGGATCAAGGTATGCTGGAACACCAGCCCAGTCGTCAAAGTTGCCGTCGACCGTAATAGGATGGATCGGTTCACCCCGCGCGCGGCACGGCAGCCACGCCAAGGCAAAGGTCAACATGAATACCGCCGGGCGGAATCGACTCCACGTCCAGTCCTTGGTCGAATCCTGACGAAGCACATTGGCAACACTATTTGAGTCCATAAGGGCCTCCGGGGTTGAAGAATGAACCTGGCTCCCAAAACCATTCGGCCTGCATCGGTGTCAGCTTCACTCTCCTCCTCCCCCGCCCTGCCTCGCTGGTGCCCTAAGATCGCGCTTTCGTCAAGGATCGCGCGATGGACCCCTTCACGCTCCTGCGATGTATCGACCCTATGGATTTTACTGTCGCGCGTCGGAATTGCCACAGGATAGGCGGGCGTGTTGAAAGCAACCCTGGGAGATTGCGAGCGCATCCTTCCGAACGATATGGGCAATTCGCGGAGTGGGGTGGTGGTTACGCAGCGACACAGTCAGGCGGCGGCCGGATCGCGATCTCACGCTGCAACCTGCCATTCCCATACTTACCCGGCCAAGAACAAGGGCCAACTCCGCCGTCCCCGCATCACGGCAAGCGGTCAGGGTATCCAGCCCACCAGGGTGGCCTGGGTACCCTGACTCCCCACCGGAAATCAAATTCCTTATCATTCGTGTTCTGGGGATCGTCGTCGCACGACGAAAGGGTCCCATCGATCGTCACATGCCGCAATTCGAACAACATCATTCAGCTTCGTGTCACTCCGGGGGACGGCTCGATTCGATTCGCCAGGCGGTAGCGCACGCTGCACACTTGCTGCCCGCGCAAGGACCGATTACGGTCTTCATCCACCACAACACGCTGCATGCGTTTGAAGACCGTCCATTCCATGAAGCGGTCGTGAAGGGGGCGGCGACATTCGGCTGCCAGCCGTATCTGCCCGAAGATCAATACCGCGAGCTTGTGCGGACGGGTCGCATCACCAGCAATGACCTGGCCCATGTGTTGCTGGACGACCTGGGCGACCGGGCTGACGAGCTGCTCGGCTTTTTGGGGACGCGTTTCCATCTGCGGCTGGCGATGCTCGAGTACACCTGGCATGTGGCGTCCAGCAGCGAGTTGCGTTGGTTTATCGCCGAGGCTGATTCACTGAATCAATTCTGGCGCGAGGGGGGAAGCCTCAGGCGGGACGCGTTCATCTCCCGCACGCGGCAATGGGTAACTCGAGAGTGGATGGCACGAGACGGGCACGACGGTTCGAGTCGCGTGGCGCAGAACCTCGCCGACCTGATCGATCGGTTTGGCGCTTCGTCGATGGCCCAATGGTCGGAGGATACGTGGCAAGCGTTTGCGATGCAGTTGTTGTGGCGGATCTGTCGCCAGGGAGCTCACGGCCGCCGGCCGCCGGAGGGCGAACCGCGACCGGCCCGGCGCCATCGCGAGTTGCTATCGCGCGTCACGGGGCGGGACAGCGACGAGCTGGTGAATGAACTGCTCATCCGGTTCTGTTCCGTATATCTTGATCAGGGCTTCGCGGACTGGCAGCTTCCCGGTCGCGAACTCGGTTTTTTCCATTCCTTTCTGCAGCTGTACGCATCGGAACCGTCAGGCGTGGCGGCGTGGCGACGAGAGCTCCCGGCCCTTTGCCGCGACCTTCTGGACCGTTCGACTGGTCCGCTGGAAGCGATCGATTCCTGCATCGCCGAACTGGGAGTGGGCGAGAGGGAAATCGACGACTATCTCGCTTCCCATCTGCTGGCGCTGCGCGGCTGGGCGGGAATGATCTCGCAGATCGAGACGCGTTCCGACCGTGCGATCCAGCCGATTCCGCGCGATTCGCTGCTCGGCTACGTCGCAGTCCGCCTTCTGCTGGAGATGGTGGCGGTGCGCTGGTTGGCCAAGGATACCTTGGGCTATCGGGGAAGTCTTACGGAGCTGCCGCACGTTCTCCGCTCGCATCTGCCCACGCCGCGAGACGAGTACGTGGACCAGCTGTCGTTTCAGATGTTTCAACTTGCTCAGTACCGCGGATGGTCGCCGTCCGAAATGGCCTGCCTCAGTCGATTCGAGTGGAATCTGCTCACCAGTGAGTTGGAGGCGTTTTCCGAAGTCGAGCGGCGGAGAATTTTCCATCTGGCCTATGAGCGCAATTACCGGCAGCGGGTGCTGGACGCGCTTTCGGTCCATGCAGATCACCACGGCCGGGCGCCAAGCCGCCTGGTCCCATCGGCCGGCGGTATGTCGGGGGACGCCGGCCCCGCGGCATTCCAAGTCGTGACCTGCATCGACGAGCGCGAAGAGTCGTTGCGACGACACCTGGAGGAGGTCGCACCCGAGTGTGAAACGTTCAGTGCCGCTGGTTTTTTCTCGGTGGCCATGTATTACCGCGGCGCTGCCGAAGCGCATTTCGTCCCTTTGTGCCCGATCTCGATCATTCCACAACACTACGTGGAGGAGCGAGTCGCGGCGGCGCATGCCGAAACGAGCGCTCGTCGCCGCAGGACCCGTCGCGTTTTGGGAACGGCGTCGCGGAGCTTGCATCGGGCGACCCGCGCGCTGTTCGGCGGCGCGCTCACCGCCTCGCTGGGTACGCTCGCCACCATCCCGCTCGTGGCTCGAATCCTGTTTCCACGACTCACCGCACAGCTGCGAAGTCGCTTCGGCCGATTTGTGCAGATCCCTCCTGTGACGCACCTGGTGATCGAGCGTTCGACCGACCCGCCGGGGCCCGGACTTCACTCGCTCGGCTATTCGATCGCCGAAATGGCCTCGATTGTGGAACGGCTGTTGCGGGACATCGGCCTGCCGCGCGCGTTTTCGCGACTGGTTCTGATGGTCGGGCACGGCTCTTCGAGTTTGAATAATCCTCACGAATCTGCGCACGACTGCGGAGCTTGTGGGGGAGGACGGGGAGGACCGAATGCCCGCGCCTTTGCGGCAATGGCCAACGACCGGCGCGTCCGCGAGTTACTCGCAGCAAACGGAATGACGATTCCCGACGGGACAATCTTTGTGGGAGCGTACCACAACACGTGCGACGACTCGGTGACCTTTTACGACGTCGGACTGGTTCCGGAGTCGCACGCGGAGCTGCTCGAGCACGCGAAGCTGGCGTTCGATCGCGCTCGCCGCTGGGATGCGCATGAACGCTGTCGCCGTTTCGAATCCGCGCCGACCGAACTCGAACCGGAGGAAGCGCTGCGGCACGTCGAAGGTCGCGCCGAGGACCTTGCGCAAGTCCGGCCTGAATACGGACATGCCACCAACGCATTCTGTGTGGTCGGCCGCCGCCGGCGAACCCGCGGGCTCTATCTCGATCGCCGCGCGTTTCTCGCGTCCTATGATCCGACCCAGGACGACGCCGAACAGACCATCCTGACGCGGATCCTGCAGGCGGTCGTGCCCGTGTGCGCCGGCATCAGCTTGGAATACTACTTCTCGTTCGTCGATCCCTACGGGTATGGCTGCGCCACCAAATTGCCACACAACATCACATCACTGCTGGGAGTGATGGATGGCGCGGCGAGCGACCTGCGCCCCGGCCTCCCCTGGCAGATGGTCGAAATTCATGAGCCCATGCGCCAGCTGTTCGTGATCGAAAGCACTCCCGACGCACTGCAGCGGATTCTCGATCGGAACCCGGAGATCGCCCAGCTGTGTCATGGGGGCTGGGTACAGGTTGCGACGCTCGATCCCGACTCGTCGCGCATCCACCTGCTGAGTAAGGGAAGGTTCGAGCCGCACGTTCCGACGACCAGCGACTTGCCACGAGTGGCTTCGTCGCAGGAGTGGTACCGCGGGCAACGCGAACACTTGGACTGTGCGGAAATTGCCTCGAGCCGCGCGGAGATGTTTCGATGGTGATCGATACACACGGGGCGCGCGTGGCGTTCAAGGAGGAGCACGTATGACGTGGGGCAACGTGTACGAATCGCTGGCACTGTGGGTAGTGCTGGGGCCGGCCGCGTTGCTGGCCCTTTTGGCCGGCACGGCGTTTGTCCAACGGCCGCTCGCGGAGCGCCAGGTCGCCCTGGCATCCATGTGGACGAGCTGGCTGGGGCTGGTGGCAACTGTGGCGATTGGCGTTGTGATGTTCCGCGAGGGGACCCCCCGAGGTGTTGTCGAGCTTGGCCAATGGTATGCGCTGGACCAGGAACATTTTCACTTCAAATTCGAATTTGTGTTCGATCGCCTGTCGCTCCCGTTTGTGACGCTGTCGTATCTTCTGTGCGGGACGATCGCCGCATTTGGATCGAAGTATTTGCACCGCGAGCCGGGGTTTCACCGGTTCTTTGTGCTGTTCGCGGTGTTCCTGTTGGGGATTGTGATCGCCGGGCTTGCCGGAACGATCGAGTTGTTGTTTGCGGGTTGGGAGCTGGTCGGACTTTCGTCGGCATTGCTCGTGGCATTTTTTCAGGAACGCGCAGCGCCCGTCATGAACGGATTACGGGTATGGATTGTCTACCGCGTGGCGGACGCGGCGTTCCTGGTGGCCGCCGTCGTGCTGCATCGCTTGAGTGGTGGGGGAGGGTTTGCAGGAATCCTGGGGAGCGCACCGTGGCCGAACGGCGAAGCGGCCATTGCCGGTGCGCCCGCCTTGTTTGTGGGCTCGCTGCTGTTGATCACAGCGATGGGCAAATCCGCGTTGATTCCGTTCTCGGGCTGGCTGCCGCGTGCCATGGAAGGGCCCACGCCCTCGAGCGCCGTCTTTTACGGGGCGCTTTCTGTGCATTTGGGAGCGTACCTGCTGCTGCGCGTCAGCCCGCTGCTGCACCAGTCGCTGATGCTCAGCGGACTGGTGGTGGGGGTGGGATTGGGTACCGCGATCCTGGCGACGCTGGCCGCCCGCGTGCAAGCGGATATCAAGACGTCTCTGGCGTTCGCCTCGTTGACGCAAGTCGGATTGATTGTCGCTGAGATCGGCCTGGGGTTCAGCTGGCTGGCACTGGTGCATTTGATCGGGCATGCCTGCTACCGCACGTTGCAACTGGTGCGTGCGCCGACGCTGTTGCACGACTACCACCTGATGGACAACGCCGTCGGGTACGCCCACCCGCCAGGTCCCAATGGCGGCGAGGGTCGGTGGCCGTTGCGAACGCAAGCGCGGGTATACCGCTGGTCTCTGGAACGTGGGTATCTCGACAGCCACTTGCAAGACTGGATTGCCGCGCCATTCCTGCGCGTCTTTCGCTGGTTCGACCGGTGGGAGAATCGCTGGACGAATTGGCTGGCCGGCCGCGCGTCGCGGGATTCCGAGACGTGGGGACCTGTCGGCCCCTGGGGAGACGAATAGCGATGCACGAATATCATGGTGCCTGGTTGCAGCTGTCGATCCTGTTGCCGCTGGCCGGCGCCTGGTTCGTGAGGCGCGAACGGCGGCCCGATCGAGCCCGCCAGGTGACATTGTGGATCACGGGGGGCGTGCTGATCGTCTCCTTAATTCAATGGAACGAGTTTGTCTGGGGCGGCGCGGCCATCGGCTACGACCGCTGGGATTTGCTCGGTGGGTTGCTGGGGCGCCCGCTCTGGTCGGTGGATGCGACGAGCGCGGTACTTCTGCTTGTGTCAAGTTTCGTGTTTTGGTTGATATCCCTTACGACACTCAGGACCAAGGTGCGCAGCGTCTCGTTCGCCGGGGTCTTGATGGCACTGGCGATCCTGCAAGCCACCGTGGCGACGCGCCATCAACCCGCGCTCGTAGCGCTCAGCGTGGTGGGCATGTGGCTGCCTATCGGCGCGTATCGGTCACTGGGTCGTTCGTCGCGGGCGTTCCGGGCACATGCTGCGGTCTGCAGCCTGTTGCTGGGTGCGGGCTGGCTGCTGACTGCCGGTTCGAGTCGAGCGTCGATTCTGCAGGATTTCGGGGTCGTGCTGATGTGGCTGGGAATTGCCGTTCGCTGCGGATTTTTCCCGTTCCACTGCTGGATCACCGATCTCTACGAACAAACGAACCTGGGGGTGGCGCTACTATCGACCACCCCTTTGCTGGGGGCGTACGTTGCGCTGCGATTGCTGATGCCGGTCGCGCCGGACTGGATGCTGCAGGCAACGGTCGATTGGGGACTGGTCACGGCGCTGTACGCCGCGGGAATGGCGATCGTGCAGCGGGATTCGCGGCGTTTCTGTTGCTTCGTGTTGCTCAGCCAGGGCGCGCTGGTAATGGTCGGGCTGGCGGATCAATCGCCGCTGAGCGTCACCGGCGGGCTGTGCGCTTGGATCACGGTGACGCTGTCGCTCACGGGTTTGGGAATGTCCCTGCGTTCGCTCGAATCGCGTTTGGGTCGGCTGTCGCTGTTGCGATTTCATGGAATGTACGAGCATATGCGGCCCTCGGCGGTGCTTTTCATGATCGCCGGTCTGACCTGCGTGGGCTTTCCGGGAACGATGGGGTTTGTCTCGCTGGAAATGCTCGTTGACGGCTCCGCGTCGACGTCGACGTATCTGGCGATCCTGATCGTATGTGTCACGGCACTCAACGGCATTGCACTCGTCCAGGCATATTTTCGGTTGTATACGGGAACGAGGCACCGATCGACGATCGATTTGGGAAGCCGCTTTGCCGAGCGCGTCGGCACGTGGGCCGTGTTGGGGGTCATCGTGGGGTTGGGGTTGGTCCCGCAGCAATGGATCGAGTCGAGGTACGGCGCCGCGCGACAGTTGCTCGCCGGAGAATCTCCGCCGGTTGCGTCCGAAGAGTCGATGCGGGGCAGCCCGTAAATGATAGGCGATGGATTACGCGACAGCAGAGACAAGATTCCACAAGGATGGCATGGACATCCTCGTCAAGGAAGAAGTCAACCGTACAGAGTTCAAGTCACCCATCAGCCGTATCCTGCTCAGTGCAGCGGTGCGCGACCGATGTCGTTATACTCACGGGCGTGATTCACCGTCTCGAAACTCTGTACGTTCACAGGTCCCACCATGCATCGCCCCGCCTCGATTGTTCGGACATGGATCCCGTGCACGTTCATCGAGGCCGCGTTCATTGCGGCGGTTTCGATGACTCACGCCCAGGACTCCAGCCAGGTCCAAGCCCTATTTCGTCAGCCGACTCGCGACTACGCTACGGCGCCGCTGTGGGTCTGGAATGATATGCTCACCGAAGCGCAAGTGCGTCAGACGCTGCAGGACCTGGCTCAACAAAAGGTCAAGCAGGCGTTCGTACATCCGCGACCGGGCTTGATGACCCCGTATCTGTCGGATGACTGGTTTCGGCTGTGGCGCGTGGCGCTCGCGGAAGCCGAGCGTCTGGATATGAACTTGTGGATCTACGACGAGAACTCCTACCCGTCTGGATTTGCGGGCGGCTGGGTACCCGAAGTGATGCCGCAGGCGAGAGGCCGCGGTCTGCGTGCCGAAGAAGTTCGGGACCTGGGGACCATCGGCGAGAATCTGTTGGGCGCCTACACTTTGGCCCACGGTGCGTATCAGGACGTGACAAGTTGTGTCCGAGAGGGCGAGAAGCCGCCGGCCGAACGCTATCTGCTCGTGTACGTCGATCGAGCGCCGGATGCCGATTGGACCGCGAACCGTTGCTACGTTGATCTGCTGCATCCGGGCGTTACGGAGAAGTTCATCGAACTGACGATGGAGCCCTATCGGCGCCATTTCGGGGCTCAATTTGGCAAGCGCATACCGGGCTGGTTCACCGATGAACCGCACCTCTCACCCTTCGGAGCGCCCCACTGGTCAGACCATCTGCCGGAGGCGTTTCGTGCGCGCTGGGGCTACGACCTGGTGGCCCACTTACCCGGTCTGTTTCAGCCCGTGGGCGATTGGCGGCGCGTGCGACACAACTATTACCAACTGTTGCTGGAGGAGTTTATCAATCGTTGGGCGAAGCCCTGCTACGAGTACTGTGAGCGGCATCGGTTGGAGTTCACCGGCCATTATTGGGAGCACGGCTGGCCGGGGGCCGGACATGGCAGTGACAACATGGCCATGTACGCCTGGCATCAGCGACCTGGTATCGACAATCTGATGAACCAGTACAGCGAGGACGTCAACGGACAGTTCGGCAACAGCCGCACGGTCAAGGAACTTTCCAGCGTCGCCAATCAGCTGGGACGCAGCCGCACACTCTGTGAGGCCTACGGAGCCGGCGGTTGGGACCTGCGGTTTGAAGATATGAAGCGGATCGGCGACTGGCTGTACGTGCTGGGCGTGAACACGCTGGACGAGCACCTGTCGTACATCACGATCCGCGGCAGGCGCAAACGCGATCATCCGCAATCGTTCTCGTACCATGAACCGTGGTGGCGCGATTACCATGTCATGTCCGAGTATTTTGCACGACTATCGGTCGCCATGTCGCACGGCCAGCAGCGGAACGAGATCCTGCTGATTGAACCCACCACGGCGGCCTGGATGTATCAGCCGGATGCATCGAGTAGTCCGCAGCTCATGACGATCGGGAACTCCTTTCAGCAGTTGATCAAGCGGTTGGAGCAGGCTCAGGTCGAGTACGATGTGGGGTCGGAGGACATCATCGCGCGCCACGGTTCGGTAGCAGCCGCTACTACGACGGCAACGTCTGCCCCACCCCTCGCTACGTTCGTCGTGGGACAGCGTGCGTACCATACCGTAGTTTTGCCGGCTCACGCCGAGAACCTGAACGCGCCCACGGTCGCGCTGCTCGAACAGTTCCTCACGGCGGGCGGACGCGTGCTCTGCGCCGGTGACGTACCGCGATTCGTGGACGGTTCAGCGTCCGAGCGACTTCAGCAGGCATCCCAGCATGCGGGTTGGCAGGCCGTGCTTGATGCACAACTGCCGCAGAAGCTGCTGGCCTTGAGCCGCGATGGATTCTCCATGGAACGGCGAGCCGGCGACCAGGGTCTGCTTTTCCACCATCGCCGACAACTGGAGGATGGACAGTTGCTGCTGCTGGTCAACACCAGCATCGAACACTCCAGCACAGGCACCCTCTGCGCGCAGGCTCAGGGTATCTCTCTCTGGTCGCCGGAAACAGGCGAATCGTCCGCCTATCCGTTTGAGACAACCGAAGCGGGCGTCACCTGCGGTTTCCAGCTGCCACCGTGCGGGAGTTTGCTGTTGTGGCTGTCAAAGGAGCGCACCGAACCCGCGAACGTGCCAACCACCAAGGAGACGCCGCTCGCAGCAAGGGACGGCATCGCCGCGCAGCGACTCGATCCCAACGTGCTCGCTCTGGACTTTGTCGACCTGACGCTCGCGGGCCAGACAACGCAGTCGGTATACTGTTACGACGCAACCCTGAAGGTTTTCCAGCACCACGGCTGGCCCAAGAACCCCTGGGACCACTGCGTGCAGTTCAGCGACGAGATCATTCGCCGCACATTTCCGGCGGGCAGCGGATTTGAGGTCCGTTATCGCTTTCGCGTGGAGGAACGTATACCTGAGGAATTGAGCATTGTGATCGAACGGCCTGATCTCTACCAGATCCAGTGCAACGGCCGGAATGTACAGGCGAAGGACGGTCAATGGTGGCTGGACCGCGCGTTCGGGCGAATCGACCTGAGCCAGGTAGCGCAAGTTGGTGAGAACGTCGTGACGCTATTGGCTCGTCCCATGACCGTGTTCCACGAGGTCGAACCGGCGTATGTGATCGGCGACTTTTCGCTGCGATCGGGCGATGCGGGTTTTACGATTGTCCCGGCGACACCACTCCAACTGGGCCCGTGGAATGAACAGGGACTGCCGCTATATGGTCACACGGTCGCCTACACCGTGCACTATGATGTGCCACAGGTCACGGGTAAATACCTGCTTCGGTTTCCCCAATGGCTGGGTGCGGTCGCGGAAGTCTATGCCAACGACCAATTGGCGGGACATGCGGTCAGCCGGCCTTGGGAAGTGGATGTCACCAAGGGTCTCCGTCCCGGACGCAATACGCTCGAGGTGCGCATCGTCGGTACTCTGAAAAACACGTTGGGCCCACACCACGGTCGACCGGTGCTGGGACAAGCCTGGCCCGGCGCGTTCCGCGAGGCGCCGAGCACCGGTTTGCCGCCCGGTGCGGACTACCACACCGTCGGCTACGGGTTGTTTGCCGAACCGCAACTGGTGCACGTCGAGTAACAGATCGCTTCGCCGAGTCGTGCCGCGCGCCTCGGCAATCGCCATGTCTTGCGATTACCGATCGGAACGTTCCGCGCGGATCGTTACGATACCGTAGGCCGGAACCTCAATCGGGCCAGCCACCGGTTCCAGCGGTTGCTCGCTGTTATCGCTGCGCCACAGGGCCAGCGGAGCCGGATCGGTCCAGTTGAGTTGCGTCGATGCCGGGCGGCCCGAGGCGCCGTAGAGACGCACAATCCACGCGCGACCGTCTTCACTTGGCTTGAAACGGGTGACTTCCACCTCGCTGCCGGACAGTGTGAGCCGCGGCGCATCTGGCATCGGGCCGCGAGCCGCGGCCACTACCGGTGCCTGGCCATATTCCAGGGCTGCACGGCGTGCCTGCTGCAGATCGTTGCCGCGATGCGGTACGAACAGGTAGCGGATGGTGGTGACACCTTCCTGCTCGGCCCGATAGTTGGTGTGCCAGTGGTTATTCATGGCCCACGAGTAGATCGTCTGCGAGGGCTCGAGACGATCCAGCCAGGCCGCTGGATCGGAGAGCGAGCCGATAAGGTTGGCGGTGATACCACCAACTTCAACAAGCGGCGCATCGGGCGTGAGCCAGGTGATGCCTCGCTGATCATTGGAGATGTCGACGAAGCGTTGTACGGTGAACCAGTTCTTACACGCTCCGGGTATCTGGTCGGTTTCCGGGCGGACCACGGCCCACGGCACATCCATCCGCACCACACCGTCGGGAACCTGGAAGCCGAATCCGAAGTGAACGCCCTCTTTCGTGCGCACCGGCAATTTGTCCACGGTATTGATGATCTCGACGTAGTTCCGCAGCGCGTGAACCCTCACTTCGCGAGTCAACGTGCGGCAACCGGGCGCCTCGGACTCGACCAGCAGCGAAGCCACCAGTGGGCCGCGTTCCTTGACCGATATCTTGACGGGCCCGTTGCGCTGCAGGCTGCTCAGATCGCTGCCGGGCAGATAGAAATAGTCGTTGACCGCCGTCGGCGCCTGGGGATCCACAAACTCGTGTCCATCCCACACGAGGCTGACGATCGCTCCGGTCTGCTCGTCCAGCCGCATCCTCAGCGATGGCGCGTCCGATGATCGACCGCTCGCTAAAGTCGTGCCTTCCGCCGAGGCGCCCACGAACGGAGGAGACTTCGCCGCACGCGCAGCCACGTAGAATCGGCGGCCCGCGTACGCCCCCAGGCTGGGCCGGAAGATCAGTTCGCCAGTCGTCAGCCGCTGCGAGGGGATGGCCGCCGTGCCATTGGGTGATGTCAATACGGCATCTCCCGCTGTAGAAATTGCGGGCGGCACCACGACCAGGCTGTCGGGATAGGAGTACGACGTCGTGTTCAGCACGTCGATGGCATTGACCTGATCCGATGGCACAATCGGTTCTCCCCGCATGGTCAGTGCGGCATCCAGCAAGGCACGTGACTGTGCGTCGCCCCGCCGCGCGAAGTCCCGTTTGATCGCCCACTGGCTCCTGACGAACGGGTTGTCCGGGTCGCTGATGCTGTTGTGCGCTCCCCACGTATGCTCGTCGTAGAGCAACACGTTGCGCCACGCCCGGTCGAAGTCGGCTGGCACGTACGCGGCCGGACGGAAGATTGCATAAAGAGCTTCGGCCTGCACAAGTCGCTCGGCCGATGCGCGATTTGCGGCCGTCTCGAGAGCGCTCGACGCCGCACCATCTTCCCAATAGGGTGTGAAGTCCCCCTGAACCTGCGGCAATTGGTCACCGTATCGCTGCTCGAAGTCGCGAAACATATCATCCGATGTGGCGATGACCAGCTTGGGATACGCGTACGTGTCGTTCCATTGCTTCACGCGCTCCGGGAAATGCACATCGGGCTCGCCATTGTCGCCCAGACAATGACGCACCTGCACGAAATCGTACGGATACGCCTTTTCGTTCAACCGATCCAGATATCCCAGCAGTTTCTCGGGCGATTGAAACACCTGGTAGTAACCGGTGCCGGTCATCCAGACCAGGACCTTGTCCTTCCCATTGGGACCGATCCACCAGAATGGCTTGTCACCCCAGGCTGCACTCGTGTGACCGATGCGATCGCTACCGTTGGGAGCGATGCTAAAGTACTTCACACCACTGTGCGTCAGCGCCGGAACCATGCCCCAGGTGTAGCCAGGTACGTCCGTAATCATCGCGGACGAAATCGGCGTGCCGCAGACCTGGGATATTCGCTGGGCGCAGGACAGCAGCTGCATGAGTTCTTCGGGACGACAAAGGCCCGTCAACTGGTTGCCATAGAGCGCCTGCAGTCCGACTTTGCCCGACTGAACTGCATCGATGAAGCGCTGACGCTGCTCGGGAGTTGCCTGTTGCAGGTAGCTGTCGACCGCCCACAGCACCTCGACATTCCATTTGAATCGCGCTCCTGCCGGATAATCGGCGGACTGCTGCGCCGTGTCGATTGCCATGTCCAGGTATTTCCACTGCGCCTTTTCCACATCGGTCTGCACGTGCGTATAGCCGATATCGACGTGCGAGTGAGGCAACAGGTAGACCACCCATTTGCGGACCGGGCGCAGCGTCACCTTTTCTGTTGCAAGGGGCTGACCGGCCACCTCGACACCGACCTCCAACTCCGTCGGCTGCTGCACGGCAGGCACGAATACTTCCACCGTCTGGTGCGCTGCGCGGAGTTCCAGATCGGTCGTCGCCGAGCTGCCAACGTGTACGCGTGCCGGTTGGGGATCGCCAACGTGACGAATCTCCAGACGCACCAGTTGCCCCAGTTGCCCGTCGCGCTCGACCAGTACGGGTGGCGACTGCACGGAATTCACGGTGGTGCCGAGAACCGGAACGGTTTCCAGCCCTGGGGGGGTCTCGAGCGACAGGCAGTCGTACAGCAGCCAGCTGCCGTTGCACGTGGTGATGGTCAATTCGTTCATGCCGGCGCGCAAGAGGCTGGCGGGAAATACCACCTCAAAAAGGTGCTCCCGCCCCGCCGAGGGCTGGCCAAGCACGGACGCGTCCCCTGCCCCACCCGGAAGCGCCTGGGCAAACTCGTGTCCGTTGACTGAGATCCGCAGTTTGGGCGGTGCCGTGCGCTGCGTGTCCACCAGATCGCACCGCAATCGGCATTGGCCGGCGTCTGGCGCGGCCTTGAGTCCAAAAACTACCGCAAAGGCGTGCGGACGTCCTCCCGCCCAACCATCCACCGGCCCCGGGTGCACATAGGGCCAGTCGCGCTGCCCATCGGACTGGCCTACCACAAAGAACCCGTCGTCATGGAATTCGGCGTAACGATGCGGTGCCAAAGCAAACTCTGCGTTGTTGTTGTCGGCCTGTCCGACTTGCCAAAGAATCTGCATGTCGGCGGCCGGCGCCCGAGACAACAGTGCACATTCCACAAGGAACAGCATCGTCATCAGCACGACGCGGCACGGCCTGCGGCGAAGTGACAACACCGAAACGGACCTTACGCGAAACGGCATTGTGGTCATAGCAGTTCCCCAGCAAGTGGCTGCAGCGTGCCGGCATGAGTCTCGGGCACACAGTGCACTGGCCAGCGCCGGTAGCTTGAACGCTGGACTGTCGACCGTCAACTGGCCCTGCTGAATCGTGGAGCCGGTCCCATGAAACTTCTCGGCGGCCAACTGCGCCTGTGCACACAGTTCCTCGAAGGCCACGGCAGAGGACCGCAGAGCAATACGCGGCGGTGAACAAGGCTCATCAGGCTCGCGTCACCCCCGACGGCGATGCCCCCGACAATCGCGCCATGGGTCTCATGTTATCGGCGCGGTACACGGCGTAGGCATTCCGCGTCTTGCGGCAAACCACATCGCAGGCTCTGTCGTCGAAGAATCCCAGCTCGAGGAGAGGGAGGGACCCTCCCCGGACGCTGCGCGTCCGACCCTCCCGCGAAAGGCGGGAGGGTGAACTATTTCGAAAGCCGCACGACTTCTCGTGGGGGGAGAGTGCCGGGGCGAGAGGATAGCTCCGGCGTGCATTGCCGAGAATCCGCGGTTCGGAAATCGGTCACGGCATTGACCGTCACCCTGGCCTGAGTGCATAGGGTCAGTTTCCTCAGTTCCCTTGACCGCAGGTCCCCCCCCAACTCCCTAATCCATCGACCGCCAATCGGGCAACCCCTTCTTCATCTCCTTCGTCGCCTGCTTGGGGTCGAACGCTTCTGGGTCGAACTGCCCGCCGATCCACTCCAATAGGCTGTCGTGTTCCTCGTGCTTTGGGTTGTGGATCGCATCGAGGAAGTCGCCGTAGCCCCACACACCGCCGCAGTCCTCAGGCGGGCAGGCACGCTCACCTTCCAGGCACAGCGGGTATTTGGCCTTCGGATCCACGGTCGGGCTGCCCTCGAACATGACCTCATGTTCCCAAGAATCACCGAAGTCGTACTCGTACTTGAAGGCGAAGCGTTTGCCGGTCTTCGGTAGAATCTCGCTGAGCATCGTCCTCGTGGAATCCTCGCACTCGAAGTCGTCGACACCGTCGTCGAGGAGTTCAGGATCGCCGTAGCGCTGACCTTTGATCTCGAACTGGTGCAAGTGGGAGTTGGTCCAGCCCATCGCCGTCTGAATGTATTCGTGAACCTTGTCGAGCGTGCAGTCCTGTACCTGAATACGCCGCCAGACAGGCGGCTCCGTACCCAGCAGCGTGATCTTGAACTGGTAGAGGGCGTCAGTGGCTTTGGACCGTCGTTTGGGTTTCCTGGCGAGCTTAGGTTGGGCCGCCGTAATCCCGCTTTGCAGGTGATCGATCAAGTGCTTGGCGAGGTACAACACGGCCACCTGCGTGCGGGCATCGCGGCCAGGCAAGTCGTCGGCCAGGGCCAGCGCCATACTGGTGACTTCCCCGATTGAGAAAGTCGCCGCATCCTCCGTCAGCTTCTTCTTGACAGCCTTCGCCATGCGGGGGATCAGGCTCAACACTTCCCTCTGCGCGGGGGCAAGCCAGAATCCATCCAGCGCCTTCTTCTTGATTCCCAACTGATCGGCAACCACAAGGGCCTGGGTAGCGAACTGTGCTATTTGCGCTGCCTGATCGGAGATCAGCTTCTCTTTGCCGGCATCCGCGATCTTGACTGTCTTGGGCGGCGCCTCATCCGTGAACTTATCGAGCAAAGCCTGAATCTTCTCGAAGATGGCGTCGAGCTTTCGAGCCCTCGACTTGTCCTTGCATTGATTGGCTTCGGCGGCGACGCCGCCACCGATGTCATCCAGATCGTCGAGGGTCATCCACACCGGCTGGCCGGTGGCCATATGCCGGACGATCTGCTCGATCTCCAGGCCCAGGCAAGTCAGCCTGTCGAGGACGCGCTTTCGTTCGGAGGCGGTGAGTTTGAGGGGCAGCTTTTCGTCGGGGCGCACGTGCTTTCTGGCGGGCATGGGGCCTCCTCGCGGAATGAAATCGACATTCTACCCGGCAAAAACCGCAGCCGGTAGCATGGCCAAAGGAACTGAGGACCAGGAGCCAGCCAAGACGAAAATCCTCGTCGCCGTCGGACCCTGCGGTGCCGAATGATTCTTGCCAGCGGGCGCGAGTCGTGTCGAACCAGGCGTTCGCCGAGTGCTAGCTGGCCCGGGGGGCCGCCCGCACCTGCAAGCGTGGTCGACGAATTGCGCCATCTCGTGGATTCGACATTGTCTGGGCGGTGCACCCATTCTTACAATCCGACCCCGCCGTTGGCGGAGGAGTCGGCCTGAGGAGACTCCGCCATCAGTCCATATCAAAGAGAGGGAATCGATGCGGCGCATCAAAGAATGGAGTCCGTTCTGCTTAGCTGGTTGCCTATTGATGCTCGCAGCCGCACTGGCGGATGGCCAGACGAATGAAGGCATGATCGTTGATTCGGCGACCACCGTATTGCAAGAGCTTACCACGGTGCCGGCCCAGGGTATCCCACGGTCGCTGTTGAGTCGCGCGCGCGGGATTGCCGTGATCCCAGGCGCCATCAAGCTTGGTTTCGTTGCTGGATTTCGAGGGGGTCGCGGGATCATTACGATGCGCGATGAGCAGGGAGCCTGGCGTCCACCCATGTTTGTCACCTTTACGGGTGGAAGTGTCGGCTGGCAGGCGGGCATCCAATCAACGGATATCGTACTGGTATTCAGGACACAGACGAGCGTCGATCGCGTCTTGCGAGGCAAACTGACGCTAGGTGCCGACGCCTCCATTGCGGCGGGACCGTTGGGTCGGCAGGCCGAGGTTGCCACGGATTCCAGCCTGGCCTCCGAGATCTTCTCCTACTCGCGTAGTCGCGGAATCTTTGCCGGTGTCTCCCTCGGCGGCAGTGTGATTCAATCCGATCTGCTGGCGAATCAGGCGTTCTATCAACCCGCGTCAGTCCTGACGGCAGGACAAGCGACCTCACTCCCGCCATCGGCTATCCGCTTTCTCACCATGGTCAGCAGCTTGACCGGGGGTGGAAACGTCCTCATCGGACCGGCGAATGCTGTTGGAGTGGCTGCCGGCTCGGAAGCGGACGCAGTCCGTTCATCGCTGATTCAATCATCGCAGCAGTTGCAGACCTTGCTGGACGCGAACTGGCAATCCTACCTGGCACTACCTGCTGCCGTCTCGACTCCGGGCATGCCGGTTCCCCTAGCCCCGATTCAAGAGACCCTGGCGCGCTTCGATCTGGTTGCATCCAACCCGCAATTCTCCGTGCTCGCACAGCGTTCCGAGTTCGAGACGACGCGACAGCTCTTGCGCCGGTATGTCGAGGTCGTGGCGGCCTCCCCTGTCGCACCGTTGACACTTCCCGCGCCGCCGACGAGATAGGACTGTCGTCGTTGTCGTTGTGTCTATGGCATTGCTGACTCTCGTCGCGGTGGCATTGGTCCCTATGGATCATCTCGGTTCGGCATGCGCTGCCGGTGTACGAGAACCACTGGTTCGTCCGTGGGTGCATGGCGGCACCTCAGGACGCCTGCCCACCGTGTCATGCCACGTGAATCGTCCCCTGCAAAGGAAATGACTCGGACCTTGCCGGGAACCTGCGGGCACATCTGCCGCAGACTTACCCAGAAACGGGACTGCCTTGTCAAGCTTCGCGTCCGGAAAGTTGCCCATCGCCGCCTCTTTACCGAATAACGTGACACGCTGTCCGACAAGGTCATTACGAGCGACACGAATCATCGCCGTTGACGATGTGACAGCGCTCGCAGGATTGCATCCAGCACGGCGTCAAGTTGCTTGCCGACGTCTTCGGCAAGAAATCGCAGCACGAAGTAACCATGTTCTTGCAACAGAAGGTCCTTACGCCGGTCGCGGCGATAGGCTTCGACACCGTCCAGATGTTGTGGACCGTCAAGCTCGATTACGAGACGCACGTCCTCACAGAGCAAATCGACTTCCATGCGGCCATTGACGTCAAACGGAATCGGCAATTCGGCATTGAGGCGAAATCGTCCGCACATGCCCGGCAAGGTTTCCAGGCGGCGATACAAGAACGCCTCGGTTGCGCTGCGCGCGCGATGAACCCCTTCGGTGTCGGGTGATACCGCTCGTGCAGCGCGGGCGAAGAGGTGTGCCAGGCGTGCATCTACCCCATCGCGTACCAGCCGGCGTACCGTTGCCGCGTACTCGTACTTCCACCGCGGATCGACCGGCAGCTCAATCTCCACAGGCCACCCTGGCACTGCGCTTCCTGGCAGCAAGATCCGGTAGCCCAAAGACTCGTAACCACGGAAGCGCCGATCGAACATCCGGGCCAGCATTCGGACATTCAGATCAACGTAGTCATAGACGCGCACCTCGCGCTTGCGATGATGGCGACGATGCAATCTGCCAACATATTGGGCAATCGTTCCACGCCAGGAAACGGGCAGCGTCAAGAACAAGGTGTCCAGCCGCGCATCATCGAATCCTTCGCCGATGTATCGTCCGGTCGCCAGCAGGACACGTTGCTCCGTTTCGGGAATCGAAGCCAGGTGGCTGCCCATGGCATACGATTTCGTACGGCACATGCCGCCGCGAAGAACAACGAGATGGTGGACACTTGCCGACAACCGATTCGCCAGGTTGTCGAGATGCTCATTGCGCTCGGTCAGCACTAATGGGGACCGACCTTCCCGGACGGTTTGCAGTACTTCGTCGCAAATGAGTTGATTGCGAACGTCGTCCGCGACCAATTGCGAATAGAGTTCTTGAAACTGGTGGCGCGTATCGTCCGCAAGTGCTCCTGTCGGGAGAAAACCTGTCGGTCGCACGAACACCGTGTGCTTAAACGGGTGAGTCTGTACCTGCGTCTTGGCATCGACACGATGACGAACCGGGCCGCACTGCATAAAGATGATCGGATGGTGGCCGTCCTTACGAGTTACTGTGGCGGACAAGCCTGTGACAAACTTCGATTTCGCCTGACGGGCAACCTCTTCAAAACTATGGGCGGAAACATGGTGACACTCATCAATGATGAGATACCCGTATTGTCCCACCAGGTCGTTCACAACCCCCTTCCGAACGAGACTTTGGATGAGTGCCACGTCGATCGACCCTGTGGGTTGTCTCCGCCCTGCCCCAATTTGGCCGATGGCCTTTGACGGCACATGCAAGAATGACGACAGGCGTTCCACCCATTGCTGCAACAACTGTCGCCGATGAACCAGAACCAGGGTATTGACGCCTCGCTTTGCGATGAGCCATGCGGCGACCACCGTCTTTCCGATGGCAGTCGTTGCCGCCAGAACACCGGTGTCGTGCGCCAACATATCCATCGCGGCGGCCTCTTGCTCGGGTTGTAGCGTGCCGTGGAATTCCACACACAGCGGCTTTCCTGCGTATCGTTCATCGTGAATGACGGCCTCAATACCCAGTTCCACCAGGAGCTTCTCGACATCGCTCAGGCAACCGCGAGGGATGCCGATGTGTTGTGGATGATCCTCGGCGCAAGCTACGATGCGCGGTTTATCGTAGGTTGGAAGCCGCATGGCCTGTGCCTTATAGAACTCGGGGTTCTGGAATGCGGCCAGTCGAATGATCCGGTTGCGCAAGCCGGGCGGCAAATCATCTTTGGCAATGTAAGCCTGATTCCCCAGGACAAGTTCGATGCGCTTCGGTAAAGGGTCCGTCAATGGCGGTTCCTTTCGACGGCGCGATGGCAATAATTCCCAAAGGGCGGCGGCATCTTCGTCCGCGGCGAGACGAACCCCCACAATACGGCCGCGCTTTTCAGCGTCCGCAACCAGCGCTTCAACCGTGGGGCGACTGATCTTCCGAATGTGCGATAGAAAAGCCCATTGGTCCGCGTGGGGCAGCAAGCTGTCGTCGAGGAAGACACTATTGTTTACCTCGCGTGGTTGCTTCTGAAGCGGCAACGCGATCAGATTGCCAAAGCCTCCCTGGGGAAGCGTGTCTTGACTTGGAAAGAAACGGTCATACGATCCGAGCCCGATATCAGGGCGACGTTCCATCGTTTCCGTCAAGAGGTATGCCCCGAGCTTGCGGGCCATTGCGGCAGGAATGGCCTCCCCAAAGAACAGCCAAATGTGTCCACCATGGCCGGATCGCGATCGCTCCAAAGCAGCCGGCAGATTCATTCGATGACAAGTTTCCAAGATTGATTGCGCGTCATCCTGCCAGTGCGACTTGTCCAAGTCGGCTGCCAGGAAGAAGCACGTTTCGTCAAGACGCATGGGATAGACGCCCATGACGAAGTCGCGGCCTGTATCATCCTCGCCGGAAAGATGCCAGCGGATTACTTCATCGGTGACGGGTAGAAAGCGCTGATGCGAACATGCAGCGCACTTGATCCTGGGTTTTTCGCATACGCCCCGTATCCATTCGTTCTGACACGCAGGGGCATACCCCGTTTTGCCAGTTTGGAAATTCTCGAAGCGGCGAGCAAAGACATCGTTACGCCCTTGAAAGAGCGAACGAAACAAGGCAACCTTGGCCTCCGGTGGCGCCAGCCTGTCGACGGTGGCAGTTGCTAAAGCGCGTGGAGGATCCTCGCCACTCAGAAACGTCATTGTGAAATAGAAACCGTGCTTGGGATACCTTCCTGCATGGCGGTGTGCTCCTTGGAGTGATGAGTATTAGTCAAAACAGATCTCACCCAATGTACTTTGCCTTTTTCAAGTACGCTTCCTCCACAAGTCTTTCTTAGATCTCGTTGTCTGTGGTGATTCCAGGATGTCACACGACTTCGCCGTGCTTCATCAGGGGAAGCATCGGGGAAGGAATCATCGGGGAAATCATCGGGGACACGGATCATCGGGATCATCGGGGACACAGCATCTCGGGGGGGAATCATCGGTCTCGGGGACACAGCATCTTGGGGGCCGGAGACGCAGGTTGCCTGGGTGGACGGGAGTGGTGAAGGGTGGGACTCGACCGCCTCAGGGGATCGGCTGAGTCATTCACAGGGCAGAGTAGGCCAGGTAGAGCGCCGAATTGCCGGGGTTGTCACCTGTCGTGCGCGCATTGCGGACAGGGGACGTATAAAAACTATCCCGCACGCGCCCGAGACTATGCGACCGAGGCCAGGACCTGGCGAGTCGTGCGGGGGACGTGGAATCGCCGCCGCCCGACTCGGCTCCGACACGCGTCGATTGTTCGCGGCTTCCCCGCCGCATGATAGAACATCTTCCCAAAGTC
>WPCK01007870.1_pt1 | contig 35017 bp, 24 predicted proteins | sample 5399851 | NCBI WGS metagenome assembly WPCK01 (sample SAMN12869471, study PRJNA574797) | sludge metagenome | isolation source: wastewater treatment of pH11 | place: China:Beijing | collected 2019-05-20
CGCGTTTTCGGCTCCCGTAACCGACAGTATCGAAGTGCGGGGCTTCGACGGTGCTGCGTGGAGTTTCCCGGCAGCATTCTCGGTGTCGACGACACTCAACGTCAATCGACCGGTCGTGATTCCCAGCGAATACGTGATGCCTGTCGATCAGATCGTCCCGCTTTCGGCGCTTTTCGCCGTCAGCGATGCCGATAACAACACGATGAAGATTTACCGGTTTTGGGACGCGACGCCGCACTCGTGGTCCGGTGCAATCCGGATCAATGGAGTCGAACAGCCGTCAACTTCGTTTGTCCAGATCAATGCTGCCGATCTGGTCAATGCCGAATGGCGTTCGTCCACTCGTACGTTTACTGAACAAGTCCGCGTTCAGGTCTTCGACGGCAACCATTGGAGCGACATTCAAACCGTTCGTGTCCGAACGGACGCCAAGCCCATTATTGGCATCGGCAGCCCACTGTCGCCGGGCTACACCGTCTCCACACATCTCGTCAATTTCCCGGTAGCGCCTCTGGTAACCAAACTGGATTCCGGGCCTGTGTACACCTCGTATCAGGTCTACGATTCGGCTTCGGATCCCCGAACCGGGAATTTCCGTATGGGTGCTTCGACCCTTGCGGCGAACACGATACATACTTTCAGTCCTATCGATTTCCAGAATCTGCAGTTCAAGACCGGCGTTTACGAGCAGCGGAGCACGGACGAGATCTATGTTCGCGCTTTCAATGGCACGTTTTGGAGCGACTGGACGCGGCACACGGTTTTCACCGAACCCGAATATATCGGTGCGTTGGCCCAACTTGGCCGCTGGACGGACGTACCGGGAATTCCCACGGTCGGTGGTCGCCTGAAAATGACCTATTCGTTTATGGACATCCCTCACTCCGGTGTGCCCAGTACTGGTCCGGAATTTGCCCGGGCCTGGAATCCGATGCGGCAACAGGTGCGAGCCGGATTTGCAACGATGTCCTCCTTGATTCCCGTGGATTTTGAAGAAGTTCCCGACAGCCAGTTTCATGCCCGCACCGGCGGAAATGGCGGCGATATCGCCATCGGCACTTATTGTGAAGCCGACACCGGCGTTGCTGCCTATGCAACTCCGCCTGGCCCGGGCGATGGCAATAGCGTGATCATGCTCAACAGGTTCTACATGGGCGGCCCGTTGGCCGACGCCCAGTATCGGCCGGAGGAGCCTTGCCCCTCGGCCGGCATTCCTCTCGATGCGTGGTACCAGACGACAAGCAACCACAATATTTTCATGCACGAATTCGGGCATGTGATGGGATTGAAGCATCCGTTCTCTGATCCTCCCAAACTCCCGATCGCCACGGACAATTCAAGTTTTGCGGTGATGTCCTATTCGCCCAGCCCGAGCGGCCTCAATGCCTATGGAATGTCCTTGTACGACATTGCGGCACTGCAAAGCTACTACGGCACCAGCTCGAACAATGCCTCGAATACCACCTACAACAGGGACTCGTGGGACAACCCCTGGTATTCCGGTGGTTGGCCTTCCGTCATGGATTCGATCTGGGATACCGGCGGAATCGACACCATCGATGCGTCCGACCAGCTGGCTTCCGTTCAAATCGACCTCCGTCAAGGCCGTTTCTCGAACATTGCCGGGAACGGAAACCTCTCGATCGCCTTCGGGTCCGTGCTGGAAAATGCCATCGGCGGCGCAGGCAACGACACGTTGACCGGAAACGAATCGAACAACATTCTCCGTGGCGGTGTCGGGAACGACACGTTGGACGGCAAGGGTGGCAACGACACGACCATCGGTGCCGAAGGTAACGATACCTATCGCTACGCGATGGGCGCCGGTCAAATGACTATCAACGAGGACAGCGGCGCCGGGCGCGACACCTTGCGGATTGGCCTTTTCCTTGGCCTCGACAATTTCACCTCCGATCTGCAGTTCACGAAGAACGGAAATGACCTGTTTATCGATTTCACTCTCGACAACAGCGTGACCCGCGGTTCCGTCAACGTTGTCAATCAGGGATTTGGCAAGTTTCGTGTCGAGACACTGAACCTGATGGGCATGGATGTCGACCTGAAGTACCTGTACGAGAGTATCACGACCGCGAAGCAGAAATTCGCGGTTACGGGGACGAACGGGCAATACGGCTTGCTTGTCGCTCCGGCGTAGGGTACCCGCAGTCCCTCCCGGGACGCCGAGGATTACACAACGCAAAAACAAAACAAAAACGCTTCCAGTCATTCCGGCTGGAAGCGTTTTTTCTTTTCGGCAGGCCGATAATTGGCAGCGTCGCGACGGCATGAGTTGGCCCGCGCGCTCGGCGCGGGTCTCCTGACCCCGGCGCGGCAAGGTGTCATGAAATGCTGTGTCCCCGATGCTTTCCCGATGCTTTCCCTATGCCCTGGTCACTGGCACAAACAAGAGTTGATTGTGCCGGCCCTTCGGGCCTTATTGAGCAGAAGGGCCTTGCAGCCGGGGCCTGTCAGGCCCCGGCAATAACTGTGTCGGCCCTTCGGGCCTTCTGAGCACTTTCGCCTTCAATTGTATTGGGCAGCGTCGGCGATCCAGTGGATTTGGGCAGCCGGTCAAATGCGCCACCGATGACACCGAGCCGTCTCTCGCTGGAACGACAGCAGGTCCGGAGGGCCGACACAATTCCTGCCGGCGGCGCGAGCCGCCGGTACAGGCCAAACCTGGTATTCCAGGCCCGAAGGGCCGACACAATTGGGCGGCCTTCGGTCCTGAAGGGGGAGGTCTTAAAGGACAGGCAGAGGGGAACAACCGGGGGACACAGCATTTCATGACACCAAGGCAATCCTCGTGCCGAACTGTAGGGGCTGTGTCCCCCGGTTGTTCCCCCGTAGCGTGGGCTTTAGCCCACGTACCCCGGTTGTTCCCGATTGGCCCCAAATCGGCCGACATCGAGGGATATGCCCATGTCTTGATTTTCGCCCCGAAGGGGCACCGACAGGCAGCCCGGGGCAGAGCGAACGCCGCCCCGGGTACCCAGGGGTCACATGATCGAAAGCGGCTCCCTGCCAGTCTCGTCATGCAGTTCGCCGGACGGACACGCCTATTTGGCGAAGTAGTCTGCCGGTCGGACAATGACGGGCGGTGGGGGCGGAGGCGGAGCCGATTGGCCACCGCCTGCTGACGATGCCTTGATAATCGGGACCGGGGCCACTTGAGTGTCGGATGGGCTCGTTGGCGCGTCGGCGCCAGGCGAATGAATCGGGCCAGCTGGTGCCCCTTGCCCATCCCCAGGCAACAGCATTTGCGGGAGTTCAGGTTTCCTTACCGTCCATTTGTACTCGCAGATCGGGCATTCATACTTCTTCGTCTTGAGAATCTTTACAGACCTCGCTTCCGCACAAACCGGCTCGCAGCAATCCTGGCGCCAGGGAGGAACAACCTTTGGAATGCATATGGTCTTTTGATCAATTTCATAACATGTCCGCTCCTCCTTGCCCTGCGAGACTTCCAGCTCGCAATACTCCTGCGGTGGCGGACAGAATTCTCCCTGGCAGGAAGGACATTCCACGCACTCGTTCCCTCTGCGACATTGCAGGCAGGAACGCCTTTTCCCGCACTGGCATTGGGGCGCTGCTGTCACAACCGCCGTGGCAAACAGCCCGGCAAAGAACACGAACGTTGCGGCGATCCGGGACATATTGTCAATCCATTCATTCTTCACGGCTTGATCCTTGCTCGAAAACTGGCTTGTCACTTCAACAACGGCAACGCTGCGCTGCCCATCGGGAAGGAACATGTGATCAGAAGTCAATTCCCATTCGCAAACCGGCAATCTGGTAGTCGCCGCCGGTCACGGCATCGGTTTCGATATCTCCGACCATGTAATTGAATTGCAGTCGGGCCCAGGCATTCCAGTACCAGTTCAGCCCGAATGTCAAACCGCGCCCGCGGCCCCCGAGAATATCCTGATCGGTGAAGTCGGCGTAGGAATACCTGACAGCGACTTGCCACGCACCCAGACCCCGCTGGGCGTAGCCATCGCAATCGCAGACCGCGAAAAAGTTCTCAAATGGCCTGACACGTCCGATCGTGCCGCTTTGACGTTCCCATGGAATATGTTCCCCGGTCAGGAAGTAGGAAGCGTAGACATAGCCACCGTGAAATTGCACATCGGGTCCCACCGCGTTGGTCCGGTTGACGTCCGAGAGTTGGTATTCGGCGACGATCTGGGTTGGCCCGACATTCAGGACTCCTTCAAGTCCGCCCAGCAGGAACGTGTCCGCACCGTCGATTACCCCCGTATCCAGCCAGCGGAACGTCGAACGCGCCTCGGGTCGGGTGCGGTACCGGGCCTGGTTGTTGGGCCCCGTGCCATCGGGCCATCCCATAGAACCGGAAATACCCCAGTGGCCGTAACCCCGGCCATCACTGGCCTTGTCCCACCACCAGGTCTTGGCCAGGCGGGCAGCAAATTCAGGCTGATAATGGTCGCCGATGTAGCCGTTCTTGAATTGAACCAGTTCCTGGTTGTACACGCCATACCGCCAGTTGTAGCACAAATCCTCAGTGTGGCCGTAACTGACGATACCGAGTCGGCGTGCGTCCTGATTGAACGCCTCGACTGCGAAAGGGCGTTCCAGAAAGACGTTGTTGTTACTGCTGTTGAGATGGTCAAGACCGTAGGGGCGCTTCTGATTTCCGATCAACACCGTATTCAGGAATGGCAAATCGTTAAACCCGAGATAGACGTCGCGATATTCAACCGCGCTGCCGCCGGCAAATTCCATCTCGATCCGGTACTCCATGTTGTCATCGATATCCCCCCGGACGCCGAAACGGACTCGCCGAAACGTTATCCGGTCCTGGGGATCTCCGTTTTCCAGCAGGTCAATACCGGGGTGTTCCGACAGAAAATTCCAGTAATCGAGATGGATACGGCCGGCGACTCGCATTCGATTGTTGCCATGGCCGCTTCGTACATAATTGTCAAATGAGTCCTCGATCTTGCCAATGCTGTCGAGGCTACTCTTGACATCTTCCTCGATGACTTCAAATCGCTCGGTAAAGCTCTTTTCTTTCTGAGCCTCCTGAATCCCGGCAGATTGCGATTCGAGCTCGGAAATGCGCTTCTGGAAGTCATCGAGAGTCTTGGCGAGGGCCTGTTTCTCGTCGTCTTCCTGCTTGTCGCCTATGGCATTAACGTAGCCTGTTGTCGCGACATTGTTGTCCTGCGCGGAAGCAGGTGTCAGTACCACCAGGCAAAGCCAGATGGCGAGACTCGACGAAAGCATGCTTCGGAACATCGTACCGGTCCTGCGGGATAAACTTGATCGCAGGATAAGTCCTGCTATCCCGATTTTCGGACAGATTCCGTACTTGCCTTCAATGCTGAAACGTCCGAATTGAGCGGTAGAAGCGCGAATGCCTGTTCTCAGGCCGAACAGTTATCACAATCGTTAAAGTTTAACATCCGGCTGCCATCAAAGCCGGCCTTTTAGTCGTTCCGCCAGAGCATCTGCCAGCAGATCCAGTGTTTGGGGAGAAAGCGACAGCAGCGGGTCGCTTGCAGAACCACTCTGGTGATCCGGGTCGGGAAACGCGGTTTGTTTCAGGCCCGATGAGGTCCAGAATTCGCCAAAGGCCTCATGCCCGCAAACATTGCATCCCGCGCGCGGGCCGTGATTTCGCAGGTCGCTGAATCCCCATTTCAGCTTGTATTCCAGCAGTTCAGAGCACTGCCGTTCATCAAATCGATGAATCCTGCCGAGTTGCCTGGCGAGAATCAGCGTGCGGCAATAGGCGTCGAGAATGTCCGTAAACCACCATGCAAGTTCCATTGTCCTTCCAAAGCTCAACGTTCCGTGGTTGGCGAGAACGATGACATTGCATTCCTTGACAAACGGCAGGATGGATTCGGAAAAGGCCGGTGAACCGGGAGTTTCATAACGGGCGGTCGGAACCTCGCCAAGGAATATCTCCACCTCCGGCAAAACACACTGCGGGATCGGCTCGCGGGCAATGGCGAAGGCCGTCGCATGCGGAGGATGGCAATGAAGGACTGCATTGACATCCGGCCGATTCCGGTAAACTTCCAGATGGAGCATGATCTCACTGGATCGCTTGCGCTTCCCGGAAATCTGGTTCCCCTTGTCGTCGACGACGCACAAGTCCCCGGGTTGCAGCCAACCCTTGCTCTGCATGGTTGCCGTGCAAAGAAAACTTCCGTCTGGCAGACGCATGGACAAATTGCCGTCATTGGCGGCGGCAAATCCCTTGTCGTAAACGATTCGGCCGAAATGGCAGATTTGTTCTGCTTCCGTCATGAAGGCTATCGTCGGATGTTTTCCGGTGCTCCCTCGAAAGTCTCCACGGGTACCCGGCTGGCAACCTGGTCGAAATATTTCTTGAAGGCCGCTTCTCTTCGTTCGTCCAGGATTTTTTCGCGAATCTCACGTTGGGCTTCCTCAAAGGGCACGTGTCCTGCATCCGTTCTCTCGATGACGCGAACAATTTCGAAACCCCGGCCGGTGTCGCGAATTTCACTCAATTCGTTGACCGGCATCGTGAACAGCAATTCCTCAAGTGCCTTGTCGGCGAGACTTCCGCGCGAGGCCCAGCCTTGATCGCCTCCTTCGTTGGCCAGCGGATCCTGGGATCCTTTCTTTGAGACCGCGGCAAATGATCCACCAAAAAAGATGGTATTTCCCATTTCAGCCAATGCATCCCACGCTTTCTGTCGCGAAGGAAACTGGTCCAGGCGAACAGAAATTCGCTCCCAGTGTACCCTTGCCGGAACCGCCCAGCGGGTGTCCCGTTCCGCAAGCCAAAGATCGTGTATCTCCTTGTGAGAAATTTCCTGATCGATTTCCAGCTTGCTGCGGATCATATACTTCACCAACTCGTTTTCGGCCCAGTTGCGCCGTGTTCGCCGCAACGAGGTACCCAGGGCCCGGTATTGTGCGTCGAGCATGGCAGCCGATTCGACACCTGATTTTTCTACCAGCTTCGGCAGAACGGACTCATCAAACTGTTCTTCAGCACTCTTCAGCACATCGCTGAGTTTCGCCCCTTCCGGAAGGCTGTTAACCGTGTCGACATAGAGCGCCTTGGCCTGAATATACTTGGGCAGCATGCGGGGTATCAGCTTTTCGAATTCCTGCTGTTTGATTTTTTCTGGCGCATCCTGAATGTGCTCATCGATCAGTTGTCGCGCCTCAAGCGCAAGATCTGCCACAAATATAGGCTGATCCGCAACCCGGGCGAGAATGCGGCCAGGCTGAAACTCAGCGAGTGGCGTGGCATCGGCCGAATCGATCGAAGATGAGCTGGCTGTCAAACCCGGCAACGGTGTTGACTTGGGCGAGGCATCGTTGTTTCTCGACCCGGGATCGAATGATCCGGGCGCCGGACGCTGCGGCTCGCCCGTGCGAGATCCAGGCGACGGGAAGTACGGATCTCCCCGTTCCCTCATTTCCTGCGCCTGGCTGCTGGCGACGAGGGACAATACCATCGCCGTTGTTGCAAGAACGATTCGAAACATAATGGCAGCACTCGGGTAACGATCGGGATTCAGGCAGCTCACGACTGCCTGGCGGACAAGCTGGCCTCGTGCAAGACCTGGTATCGGCGGGGAAGGTTAGGATACCGGGGCAGGAGACCGCAAGACCGATTTCAGCAAAGCAATGAGCTGATCCGGTGGAATGTCAGCGCTTTTCAATGTGATGAAGGCCGTGCTGTCATCGGTGACTCGCAGGGGGAAGGATGTTGAACGGGAAAGCTGCTGCATTCGCCCCAAATCCCGAAATCGGAAGCCGAGATACCTTTCCTGGATCCAGATGTGGGAAATCTGCCAAAGTGTGGCTTCGAGACGGACCTCGGCCAGGGCAATCAGGCGAGCGGCCGGAGCCGGCAGCTTCCCGTATCGATCGCGCATTTCCTTTCGCAAGTCAGCCGCTTCCTGAAAACTCGCGATGCGACACATCCGCCGGTAAAGTGAAATTTTCTGGCGACTGTCTCCGATGTAATCGTCGGGCAACCACGCTTCGACCGGCAAATCGATATCGACGTCGATTGAAACGGGGGCAGGCTCCTTCTTCAGTGCACGCACCGCGTTCTCCAGCAACTGGCAATAAAACTCATAGCCGACGGCTGCAATGTGACCGCTCTGCTCGGTACCGAGCAGGTTGCCCGCCCCGCGGATTTCAAGGTCCCTCATGGCGATCGAAAACCCGGAGCCAAGCTCGCTGTGCTTTTCAATCGCATGCAGGCGCTTGACCGCATTGGGATTGATGTGCAGGCGCGGTTCGACAAGAAGATAGCACCAGGCCTGGTTCAGGTGCCGGCCGACCCGCCCGCGCAATTGATGCAGGTCAGAAAGGCCGTATCGGTTGGCTTCATCGATAAACATCGTGTTGGCGTTGGGAATATCCAGTCCGTTTTCCACGATCGTGGTGGCGACCAGCACGTCAAACTCGCCGCGAATGAACCGTGTCATGGTCCTTTCCAGCTCTTCTTCCGGCATCTGTCCGTGGCCGATTTCAATTCTCGCCTCGGGCACCGCATTTCCGATTCGCCGGGCGACTTCGCCGATGTCCGCGATCCGGTTGTGGACAAAGAAGACCTGGCCATCGCGTTCCAGCTCGCGCAGGACGGCTTCGCGAATCAGCGTGTCGGAAAAGCGGGTGACACGCGTTTGAACAGCCGTCCGGTTTTCGGGAGGTGTCTCCAGACTGGAAATGTCACGGACACCGACCAGCGACATGTGCAACGTCCTTGGAATCGGAGTTGCCGACATTGTCAGGACGTCAACTTCAGCGCGAATGGACTTCAGACGCTCCTTGTGTTCAACACCGAACTTCTGCTCTTCATCAATAATGATCAGACCCGGATTTCGAAACTTGACATCTTGCGAGGCGAGACGATGGGTGCCGATAACGATATCGACGCTACCTGCTGCAAGGCGTTCGAGCGTTTCTCGCTGCTCGGCCGGAGAGCAAAACCGGCTCAATTTTGCGATATCGACGGGATAGCCGGCCATTCGCTCGCGAAATGTCCGGTAATGCTGTTCGGCCAGGATGGTCGTTGGCACCAGCACGGCGACCTGATATCCGTTTTCGACCGCCTTGAAGGCCGCTCGCATGGCCACTTCGGTTTTGCCAAATCCGACATCGCCACAGATCAACCGGTCCATCGGTCGCGAAGCTTCCATGTCCCGCTTCACTTCTTCGATCGCTGACAGCTGGTCTGGCGTTTCCTGCCAGGGGAATGAATGCTCAAATTCGTGTTGCCATGCCGTATCGGGTCCAAAGGCAATTCCGGGCCGCGAGACCCGCCGCGCCTGCAATTGCAACATATCCGCCGCCAGATCCGTCACGGCCTCGGCCGCAGCCTGTTTCTGCCGCAACCAGCTCTTGTTGCCGATCTTTGCCAGCTGGGGACGACGCGATGTGCCGCCGACGTATTTCTGGACCAGTTCAAACTTGGACGCCGGCAGGTAAATACGGGTGCCGCCATGAAATTCGAGTTCCAGGTGTTCCGTATGCTGTCCATCCTTGTCGAGCAGCTTCAGTCCGCGAAATCGCCCGATTCCGTGCGCCAGGTGGACGATCAGATCCCCGGGTTGAAGGTCCACGAAACTGTCGAGTTTACGCGACGCAGCGCGCACAGCCCTGCGCCGCAAATCGCGGCGGTCGAATAACTGGTCGCTTCCCAGACAGGCAATTGCCACATGCTCGAGGCGAAAACCGGCATGCAATTGGCCAATCATCAACTGAAGCCTGTCTTCTGCAGCCGTTCGCGTCGTCTTCAGGATCTCTCCGATTCGCCTCAGTTCCGATTCCGATGAGGCAAGCAGAAAAAGTTGCCTCTCCCCGGACATCTGGTCGACCTCTCGCCTGATTCCCTCCATCGAGCCGGTGAACTTCTCAATCAAGGTCGAAGGGAACCGGAAGTGGGGAAAATCGGTCTGCGTCACCAGCCGGCCTGCGGTTACAACTGCCCGCCCTGCAACCGACCGCTGAATGTCGGCAAACGTATGGGCGTGGCCAGCTGCCGCGCCCAAAGAGACCAGTTGTCGCGAATGCTGCAAAGCCTCTTCCGCTTCAACAAACACCACGAAGGTCCCTTCCGGGAGATATTCCGCAAAGTGATTTCGTCCGGCGTCGACAACCGACGGCATGCCTGCAACATCGATACCGCTGCAACGCTGCGTGCTGCGCTGCGTTTCCACATCGAAAAACCGGATCGACTCGATGGCGTCATCAAACCATTCGACACGCGCTGGAGACGACCAGTCCGGTGCAAACAGGTCCAAAATCCCGCCGCGTACGGCGAATTCTCCAGGTATCCGCACGGCGGGCACCTGCCGCCACGCATTGCTCTCCAGCCAGCTCCGGACCTTTTCCATTGGCAACTGTCCGCCAATCGAAAGTTCCAGCGAATGGGCGAGGATCGCGGCAGGGGAGGGGAGAGGATGCGACAAGGCCTGGATGCTCGTCGCCACGACACGATGGTGGCCTGTCACTCCCCCGGCAAACTCCTTGAGCAGACGCAGTCGCTGTCCGAACCTGGAATCCGTGGCGATGTCCTCCAGATGGGCATCGTCCACTGTGGGAAACAGATCCAGGGCAACCGCCGAAAAAACGGGCCAGTCGTCGGCAAAGGCCTCGGCCTGCTTTTCGGAAGGAAAGACAAACAGCGCATTGCGGCCGGTTGCCTGTACAAGCGCTGCCCCCAAAAGCGCGCACGACGATCCCCAGACAGAATCGATCGTGACCGGGGAATTGGTCAGAATTCCACCGACGATTTCGTTCCATCCCTCACACGGCTGGAATGAACGGGCAAGTTCACGCAGCCTGCCGGATTGTTGAACTGCGGGCGCTTCCGCGGACATATTTGGATTGTACGACTGGCCGAAGAAATGCCAAAGGCCTGTATGCACGAGAGAAAAACGGCTGTTTTCCTCATTGGCAAGCTTTCCAACGCTCAGCCGAGGACAGACCTGGCCGCTTCCTCGATTTCGGCAATTGCCGTTTTCATCCGGTCGAAATGCGTCCGAAAACTCAGAACGCAGATTCGCAAGGTGAATTTCCCGTCAAGAACGGTTCCGCTCAGCATCACCGACCCGAGACGATTGATGGCGGCAAGCCATCGCCGATTGAGTATGTCACCGGAAAGACCGTTTTTTGCAGTACCTGTCAAGCGAAAAGGAATGATCGACAATTGGGGAGGAGAATGGATTTCGATCCCGCATCCGGGGAAATCCCGGGCAAGCCGGTCGCCGACTTCCCTGATCGCGTCATGCGACCACCCGGCAAGCAACAACTTTTCATTCAAGAGCTTTCGGAAAACGCCAAACCCGTGACGCTTGACGGGAAACCAGATCCGGAGTGCCCGGTTGTCGCGCGACAACTCCGGTGAGATTTCACAGGGACTCTCGCGCTGGGGATCATCCTTTGTATCGGGCATGTAATCCGAAGTGAAACGAAACGCCGGCAACAGCGCATTCCGGTCCTTCACTAGCAGACAGCCCGTTCCATAAGGAAGGAAGAGTCCCTTGTGCGGGTCCAGAACAATCGAGTCCGCCGTTTCAATCCCCCTGAGCCGTTGCTTGCCGATATCAGTCACCACGAAAAAGCCGCCATATGCTGCATCGGCGTGCATCCACAGGCTCTCGTGATCGCAAACGCGGCGAATCGCCTGCATATCGTCGACCGCTCCGGTATTTGTGGTGCCGGCATTTGCGACAACCGCAGCCGGATGAAAACCTGCAGCACGATCTGCATCGATTGCTTTCCGCAAGGCATCGATGTTGACGGTCATGTCCGGATTCACATCGATCTTCCGGACGGCCGATATCGGAAACCCGGCCAGAAAAGCAGCCTTCGGAATGCAATGATGGCACTGGCTGGAGGCGTAGATTCTTGCCAGTCGAAAATCGCCGCCGCACATCCGGGTCCGGGCGACAACGATGGCAGACATATTGGCCAGCGAGCCGCCGCTGGTCAAAAAGCCGCCTGCGCCTTTCGGGTAGCCCATCAAGTCACAAAACCAGCGGATAACGGTCGCTTCCATTCGCGCCATCGGCGGCGCGGCCTCCCAAAGCGTGACGAAGCGATTGGTGACTCCGGAAATCAGATCGGCAACTGCGGAATCCGGCAGCCCGCCTCCGGGAATATAAGCCAGGTAGCCATGGCTTGCGGTATTGAAACTCGTCGGAACGTAACGATCGACCAGGCGATCGAGCAGTTCTCGCCCATCAGTACCCGACTCGGGCAACGGCTCGTCGAGTTCCCGAACAAGCTCCTCCACTTTCCATTCCTGCGGGTCATTATTCAGCACGCGCTGTGAACCCAGTTGATCGAGAAATCCGCCCAGTTTCTCGCTTGCAACGTTGACAAGACTGGTGAATTCCCTGGAGCTCAATTCCAGGGGCGAGGGATTCCGTGTGGAATACACCCACGGTTCGCCGGACGCATTTTCCGATGAATTACCAGACTCCTGAACCTGTTTGCGAACGTTGCGAAAGGTGCTGCGTGTGCTTCGCAGATTGCCATCCATTCTGGCCTGAATGTGTTCGCCGGTATCGACGTCCAGCGCAGTCAGCCAACGGTCGCCATAACAAAATGTGTCGATGATCTTGATGTGCCCCAGATCGAGCACTTCTCCGTCTGCCTGGGGAGTGTGCCCGCAAATGACTTTCTTTCCGGTGCAATGCGGCTCGGGCCGGAACCGTTCATCGATGTGCTGCCAGAGCAATAATTCATCGGGCTGTTCCGACATCGACAACGCCGGGTCGTAGGCGGCATGCACAAAAATGTGCGTTGCCGTTTCATGATATTTTTTGCAGAACTTCAGAAACGTCCGGTGGTGCATGGGGATGCGGTTCATGTCGCCCCCATAGCTGTCCACCGTGGACTTCCCGCCGTTAAACATCCAATACTCAAACTCCCGACGGCTTTTCAGGGCGTTTTGCAACATAATTTCATGGTTGCCGAGAAGTGGCACCAGGCGGCATACGGAAATCAGTTCCGTCAGGATTTCCAGCACCCGGGAGCTTTCCGGGCCGCGGTCAACGTAATCGCCAAGAGTGATCAGCGTATCGCCTGAATCCGGCCTGATGACGTCCAGCAACGCCTGCAAGGCACTGGCACAGCCGTGAACGTCCCCGATCGCAATTGTCCGGCTGGCCATCAGCTTATTACAGAAAAAATCGTCTCGTTCCGTTTTGCCTTGTCGCTCCCCCATGTGAAACGGAGGGTCAGGTGAACATCATAGCCCGTCAGCGCCCTGGCGAAAATGCCGGCAAGTCGTCCCGCTGTGTTCGTCAATTCGCAGTCGGATCAATCGGGAGCACCGCCGGTGGCTTGCCCGGAAAAAGAATACCGCTTCCAACCTCTTCACAGACTCGCCCGTAGAGTTCGTCCGGGTCGCCAAACACGGTCGCGGTACGCGCCGGCAAAACGAACCAGCCTCCGGCTTCCAGTTCGTTTTCCAGCTGACTTTCGCCCCAGCCTGCGTAGCCACTGAAGACACGACACTTCAGGTCGGACATGGCAAAAAGAGAATTCAGCCGGGTCCGCTCTACCGACAGGAACAGATCGGGCAGGATCGTGGAATCCGCTTCCTCGGCCAAACAATGAATCGCCGCCAGCGGCCCCTGGACGGGCCCGCCAAGAAAGAGTTCGTGGTCGCACCCCAGCGGCGTCTGGGAAAGATTCCCCCAGATTTCCGAAAGCCGGACATTGAGCGGTCGATTGAGGATCACGCCCGATGCGCCTTCAGCGTTGTGTTGCGTAATCAAGACTACGGTTCGGTAAAAATTCGGATCCTGCAGTCGAGGCTCGGCGATCAGGAAATGTCCAACCAGGTTCTTCATGACACGAATCGCGGTTTTCTTGCGGTACGCAGACCGATCATTGGCCTGCCGGCCGTGTTTCAAGCGGTTCTCCCAGGTTGCCGCCGTGTTCAAATGTCAGAAGATTGCTGTTGACCTCGATCGTCACCTGCCGCTTTTCTCTATCGATCGATCGCACCGTCCATTTCAATTCGTCAAGTTCGAAAGTATCGCCAATTGACAGAATATGGGTCCTGGGTTCGGGCAAGGGGATCTTGATCCAGACAACCGGCTTGCCGTCCAGATACGTGATTCCGGAAACCCAGGCTTCGCGGGCGTAGACGGGAGTCTTGGCCGGCGGTTCCTCAACCACGGCCTCTTCCTCTTCGACACGGATCTTCAGATCCAGCTCGGCAGGTTTGCGCGGCCAGCCATTGTCAGTCGTTACAAGCCGGGCATTGTATTCGCCGACCCCGGGTTTATCGGCCACAATATGGTATCGGTCCCCCCGCTTCTCCAGCCGCAACATCGGCGACGATTCCGAAGCCACCAGTTCCGGGACCAGAATCGCATCTTCCGAGTCAGGATCGGAAGCCTCGACCTCGATGTCAATGTCATTCCCGACAAAGACCCTCTGCGAATCATCGGTAGTGAACTCAGGCGGCACATTGGGAGGGCCAAACAGGTTTCGCCTCGTTACCTTGTCATGATATTCTTCCAGAGTCTGTTTCAGGTCGTCTCGCACGTCCTTTTCAAATTCCCTTGTGGCAGCAGCGTCGGCAAGAATGGCGACCTGTATTGTCATATCAAGTGCGAGAAGATCTTCCGACGAACTCCGTTCCCCCCTGACTCCCGCCTTTTTGATGAGCGAAAAACCGGAAATCCGGTGCAGGATTTTGGCGCGATAAAAGGCGAACAGAAACTCCGTGGCCTGCCGGATGGTGACCTCACTCTTGAGATTAAAGGACTGTTGCCTGAAAATCCGGTCGCCGGGACCGGCGTTGGTTTCAAATGAGGCACCCGGGGTGACCGTGGCATTTCCTGGCCCGAACTTTTCCTCGCCAAGGCGGCGAAGCCAGGCCAGGTACTGGATCGAAGACTTCTCCGGATCGGAGGGAAGGCTCTCTTTGGCATACACCCGCCCTCGCGCCAAAACCCGTTTTGCCCTGGCTTGACGCAGAATCAGCTGTTGTTGATCAGCCTCCAGGGTCTCAATCTGCAGGGCCCGATCCGCCAGGCCGCCGGTGATCGCGATGAACAGGTAAAAGACCACCGCAAGCGGAACCAGAATGATTCCGGCGAGTGCCAGTACGCGTTCCCGGGATGACAGTTTGTTGAACATGGAATTCAGATCGTTGCTGTTTGCCTAACGCGAAATTACCCGCCGGTGCCGCTGGTAGCGGATTCTGTTTCACCGCCGTCACTTTTTTCCGGGATTGCCGTCTCTGCAGCTGCTTTCGCGTCGGTTGGCGGTTGTTGTCCGGGCGCCGGCAGGACAACGCCGGGAGCATTCACATCCAGAAAATCGAGGTTGATGGTTCGATCGACAGAAACTTTGAGATTGCTCCCTTCACGGGTTACCGGATTGGCAATCCCGGGCATCACCTTGTACGGTACGTTGTTCAGACTGGCTTCAAGTGACTCGACATAGGCAAGGCTCTCCAGATCGCCCTTGAAATTGAATTCCGCCTTGTCCAGCTGCACCTGACCTGACAGGTGGCTGAGGCGCGAGTGCTCCGGATCGGGAAATACCTGGCTGATTTTGTAAAGTTCGTCAAGCCAGTTGATCGCTCCCGCCCGCCAGGCATCGACTTTTCCGATCCGGGCCGCTTGCACCTCAAGTTCGCCGATCTCCAAATCGAGATCACTGTTCTCCTGCAGCAACCTTGCGATTTGCGCGTTGCGGGAGGAAAACGTCCACCACGCCCAGACTCCGGCCATGAGCAATATCAATCCCGCAATTCCAGCAAAGATGCCTGCCTTTTTCCTGTCGAGCTGAGGTTCCTTTTTCTTTCTGGGAGCAAGAAAGTCGATGGAGTGGTTGGCCGAGTCGGTCGTCTGGACAAGACTCCCCAACAGCGAACAATATCCGTCGACTTGTTCGGGTTTGACGAACCCGGCACCGGTTGAGACGTTGCTGAACGGATCAAAAAAAGTCGTCGGAACGTCGAATGAAGCCTGCAACTCCTTGCTCAGCTTTTCGTGCAGGTTCTGGCTTCCGCAAACCACGATCTCGCTCACCGGACTGGAATCCGGCTGATTCGATGCAGCGACAATCGTCCGGCGTATTTCGTCCGGCAGCCAAAGGTCAAACTGTTCATCGGTATAGGTTTCCGGAACGCGCACCGTGCGGGTCATCACCACGAAATCGTTGCGAACCACCGAAATATCCGCTTGCCGAAACAGTGGCTCGACGATCAGGCGTGTCCTGTTGCCGGAATTCGCTTCGCGAAGGAACTCCGCGGCCGCAAATGGCCGTAACACGATGTGCTTCAGCTTCAGTCCGGCGCGCTCCACCGTCTCGCGTATGGCGCCCGCCTTTTCACCTGACAAGGCCGTCGCCAGAACACTGGATTCGGAAAGCGGCACAAAATCGAGAAGCCAGTCATCGTGAAATGAAGTGAAAAGATTTCTCGCCTGGAAACGGACAAGTTCCGGCAGCTCGTCCGCGGGGACCGGCGGTACCTGCAGCTCCCTGATCTCGACATCGCTGCGCGAGACAACCACAGTCGCATCGCCGCGAGAAACTCCGAAGCGGGCAAGAACCGCCTGGAGCTTGTCAGCAAGTTGTGTCGGGGACAACGCACTTCCCCCCGGCCCGACGGTTCCCGGGTCGAGCACGACCGTTTCCGCACGGTCGACACGAATTCGACCAGCGACAGCCTTGCCCCCCGCGCCAACGACCAGGCGGATTCGGTGTGCATCCCAGTTGAGAGTTACAAGTGGCATAAAATTTCGAAATCAAAACGATTCAGGAAACAGGGCGGGCGCGAAATCAACGTTGCCCGTCAACGCAGGCCCACGCCGAGAATGTCAACGGAATGCCCGCTTTGCAAATGGCTTTTGTCTCTCCAGAACAAGGTTCTCGGAACAGGCTGTGTCATGTCCAGTATGACTTCTGCCCGACTCGTTGCCACTCCATCCTGAAAATAACCGACAACTTCGCACTGAAAAACATGCCCACGCGCACAGATAAACGGCGTCATTACCTTCATGGTCGGAAGGTCGACGATTCGTTCCAGCAAAATCCATGTCTCATACCGGCGATGCATGTCGGTGAGGCCCGGATCGTTCAGTTCCTGCTCCCGTACACGGATAATCTCGTCGGCAATCTGTTCCGTCATTCCGGGAATGCCAAGCAGAACCGGTCGGGGAGCCTGCATGATGTTGATTCGCCCCGGAATATTGTCCCCGCTGACCGTCGTCAGGTTTTGCATGACGACCGGCAATGTCTGGCCGAGGTTCAGGGAGTTAACCGGTGACCTGAAAATCATCGTGACCGTCTCCCCCTCCTCATTTTCTGTTTCGACGCCCGTGGTGGCATCGATCAGGTCAATGAGCTGGGTGAAAGTGAAATTGGCTTTCAGGCTGGTGTCGACTTCGACATAATCCGTTTCATTCTCCGGATCAATCTCACCGGAGTACGGTCCGTTCTGGCGATACGCGATAATGAAGTTCGACCATTCCTCATTGAAAACGCTGCGAAGGTCGTCGTACAGCTGGTCCAGATCCTCGTTGTTGATGTTGATCCGTTCGAGACCGGAAGGATTCCGGTTCGACTCCTTGCTGAACAGTGTCATGTAATTGGCCCAGCCGAGGAGCATTTCCGGCGGGAGGTTGGGCGCATCCTTCGCGTACTTTTCATCGAGGTCGAGAATGCCGTTCCGGTTGGTATCAAGTCCGAACAGATGATGCGGCGTTATGCCCTTGACCTGCAAAAGCTCCTCAATTGTGTCGAGAGGCCCGTTCTTGCACTGGTAAGGCGGCTGCTGACTCGCATACCACGCATATTCAACACCGTAATCCCGCTGATCGTCGTCTTCGTCCAGATAATCCATGATCGCGTCGGCAATCTCCGTCGTCATCAATGGCAAAGCCATCAACAGCTGCCTACCGCCATCCGGCACCCATCGTTCCGCATGTATAAGCGTGTTCAGGTTCAGTTTTGACGACTCGTCCACCAGCCCGAACCGGAATCCGTCGAAATTCCCCGACGCATTCAGGGACGGGGCCACAATCGAAAAGTACCCGATCTCTTCCGTGTTGAGCGGATTGACGCTGACCGGTTGCGACTGGAAAAGTCCCGGATTCTGCCAAACCCCGCCCAGTTCCTGAATATCAGCCTCGCTGCTGGAAAGAATCATGCGGGTATAGTCGACACCCGACTCGACCAGATACCTCGCCTGAATCTGCCGCCCGGACAAAGCCGTAACCATGTCCTCGGAAACCATGAGCAAAGTGAATGACCAGGCGGCAAGGGTCAACGCCATGATGGTCACAAGTACCATCAGCAACAGGAAACCGCGATTGGGTCGTCGGTGAACCGGTTTACTCATCGCCCCCGCTCCCTTCCGAAGATGAAGTTCCTGTTGAACCTGAACCCGATTCTGAAGATGACTCTTCCGGCTCCTCCGGAATGATCTCGGCAATCGGAAGGTACACGACGGTCCGGTAGGGCCGAATGTTTTCCATTTGCACGGCAACTCCCTGCTCACGGATTTCCCTGTGAGGATCCACGGCAATGGTGATTTCCACAGCAGTCGGGAAACCTCCCATTTCGTCCGAGTCCCAATAAGACAGGTAATCCTTGCCGTCAAAATAACGAAATTCGACAGCAATCACTTCGGATGCAATTAGCCGGGTATAGCCGTCGGCCGCCAGCGTACCCGCAACATCGAGATTGAACGCCGCAACGGCCCGATCCAGTTCCCTGCGATACAGGCCTCCTTGCGCCTCTGTGCCCTGTGCGCTGGTCATGATCATCTGGTCGGTTTCCAGCGCGCTCATCTCGACAAACCAGGCAATCGTCTTCAGGTCGGTGGGCAAGCTGACGGGCCCATTGGTCCCGAGCACAACCGGACTGTACTGATCGAGCCGTGGCAGCCGGCTGATATCGACCATCAACTCTTTGGAATTCCCGTACAAGCCGGGCCGCAAGATTTCCGTCTGGTTAGAAGAGATGTTCTGGGATGCTTCCGTCGGTTCCCCCGCGGAAGAAGAACCAGAACTTTCTGTCCCACCGGACTCTTCGGCACCGCCGCCCGCCATGCCCTCAAGCATCGACGGGTCGACGCCCTCCGGCAGGCTTCCCTCCAGCCCGGCGCCGGCCGCCAATCCGGCCATCTGGTCCTGGGAAGCCGTCAATTCCTCAAGTCCGGTCACATCGGCGGGCTTGTATTGAAAAGCCGCCCTCAGGTCGTTGGACATCATCAACAGGACATTGCGGGCAACCAGCGACTGTTCAATGGCGACTTGTTGTCTCTGCACCACACTCGAGTTGACATAGACGGCGGAAGCAATGGCTCCGACAACGATCACCGACAACGAAACCGCCAGCACGATCTCAAGCAGTGTGAAACCGTTTCGCGGCGATCGATCACCTTGCCCGGCTCGAAAACCGGTTACAGCAGGGGAATCTGGCGTGTAGTTCGTATCACTTCTCATTGCAGCATCGACTTCTCTGGCTCGTAGTTCGGATCGGGGAGCCATCGTGTCAGGGTGAAACGCTGACGCGGATCCCCGCTGTCATCCGTCGGCTGAATGTTGACGATTGCCACAAGCAATCCGTTAATGGGAGCGGCGCCAATTTCGACCGACCACGACCAGCGAGGATTTTCGGCGATCACCGAAAGTCCCGAAGATTGCAACGGCAATACCCCGGCTGAGAGCTCTGCCATTTTGGTGTCGCCCAGCAACTGCGCCTCGCTGCTCCAGCGAACGCGACCCGCCGACCGGCTGCCGACAAAAATGACATTTGCAATGAGTGTCGTCGCCGCGCCAAGGATAGCGATCGAAACGATGACCTCCAGCAATGACAGCCCCTTCCGTGGATTGCAGCCAAAACGATTCATCGCGACGCTCCATTCGATCGGACCATCGATCGTTTTGCCACTCCGGTCAGTCCGCGCAACTGGACTTGCACGCGAAGCCCTCGTCGGGACTCGATAATCACCAAAGCGTCCTGGGAGGTTCCATCGGGATAAAAAAGAACCGGCCGGTATTCGGAAAAGTTCCGGCCAATCTCTTCGCTGGCCGCCCGGCTGCGCGAGTCGTGCATCGTTTCGCCCGCCACGAATTTTACGTCATTCTCAAGCGTGAATTGCCTTGGCACCACAGCATTGCCGGCGAGCGCCTGGAAACCCGTTGACACCGGGGCAATCCAGTAGTTCCCTTCTCCCGGCTTGTAAAAGAACCCGTAGATGTCGCCGGTCCGGATCGCCCGGACCCGGCAATCGGCAAACCGCGCCCGAATCACATCTCCCGAGTTGCGCAATTGCTGGCCGGAAAAAATCGACGTGGCAGCCGGCACAACAAGCGCTGCAATGATGACCAGCAAGGCGAGCACCACGAGAACTTCAAGCAACGTAAATCCACGGCCGCAGCTGCGAGGCAGGGCTTTACTGGATTTACCGCTGGCGTCTGAAAATCTCATGAATTGAAACCCGCAGCCGCATTCGATCCGGCGGATCCCGGGTGCTCCCACTCCCGGCAATCCGGGCTGTCGCAAGGCTATTTAATATTGCTGATGTCGTCCTCGGTATTCCATTGGCGGTCCGGCCCGGACGAGGAAATGCTCACCATGTCGTTGGCATCATCGCGCTGGTAGCGGTATACCTGGCCCCACGGATCCTTGAGCGACCCGGTCTTGCCTTTCACATACTCACCGCCCCAGTCAATTCGCGACATACCCTGAGGTGGTCGCACAAGATCGTCCAGAGTGTCGGGAAAACGCTGATGGTTGACCTTGAAGGCCGTGCAGGCCGTCTCGATGTTCTTCACATCGGATTTGCACAGGTTCATCGTCGCACTCTTCTGCATCGATGTATAACCCAGCGTGGCCATGGAGGCGACGACCACGAGAATGGCCGCGACCAGCAGGATTTCGACCAGCGTAAAACCGCGGCGACTGCGGCGGCGGCATCGGAAACGATTGGAAACAGTCATGTTTTGTATCTCCTGAAACAGGTACTCCCGACCCTCAGGCCGAGCAAAACTTGGGGGACAGTCAGGAATCGGATTCCTGGTTATTGAAACGTGAAACGGAAAAAATGTCGCTTATTCAAAGGCGCTCCCGATGTTCAAAATCGGCATCAACAGCGCAATAACGATAAACAGGATAATAACCGCCATGATCATTAACATGAGGGGCTCGAGCAACCGCACTAGCAGATCCAGGCGACGACTGGTCCCCTTTTCAAGCCCTTCCGCGATGTTGACCAGAACCTTGTCGAGCGTGTTCGACTCCTCGGCAATCGAGATCATCTCGGTTACCGTCGGTGGAAACTGGCCCGATCGCGAAAGGGGTGCCGCCAGCGATTGGCCGCCAGAGATGTTCTCGGTGGCCTTTTCAATCGTCGACGAAAGAACGGAATTCCCGGTGGCATGCCGGCTGATTTCCAGACCCTTGAGGATAGGCACCCCGTTGGTCAGCAATGTACCGAGCACGCGGCAAAAACGGGCGATTGCCAGATCCTTGAAAATCGGCCCGAACAAGGGTAACCGGAGCTTTGCGCCATCGATGAAAAAGCGCCCCTTCTCTGTTTTTGATTGAACCCGGAAAGCGATCAAAAGTGCCGCCAGTAGTCCAAAAAACAACAAACCCCACGAACGGACAATGTCGCTGAATCCCAGCAGGACGTCCGTCGCCCAGGGGAGCTTTCCCTGTTCCCGCAGCTGCGAAAACAGGTCATCGAACATGGGAACGAAATAGACGATCAACACCGTTACAATCACGGTGCCCATGCCAAACAAGACAAATGGATAGACCAGGGCTCCGATCGTTCGCCCGCGCAACTCGGACTGCTCCGTTGTGAATTTGGCGATCCGGTCGAGGGCCTCTTCGAGAAATCCCCCCTCGGCACCCGCCCGGCTCATATTGACCGCTACTTCATTGAAGACTTTGGGGTGCCGGGCAAAGGCGTCGCCGATCGAGGAACCGTCCTCAATTCGCTTCGACACGTCTTCGAGAACTTCCTTCAGAACCTGTGAAGTCGTCTGCTCGCGCAGAATCGTCAGCGATCGCATCAAGGGCACGCCGTTGGACAACAGCGACGCCAGTTGTGAATACATGTTGGCCATCGCCTGGGCGGGTGGTCGACGGCGGATCCGTATACCTGTTTCCTCTTTTTGCTGCGTGACCTCCAGCGGAAACAGCTTGCGGCCGGAAAGCAAAGACACGACTTCCCGCTCGGATGCCGCCGATATCTCGCCGGTGACCCGATGGCCTTCCAGATTTCGCGCTACATAAACGAACTCGGGCATGGTTAAGGCAATTCTGCGGCTCAGGCCCGGATCCGGTCGCTCTTCGTGACGCGAAGGACTTCATCCACGCTGGTGTCGCCGGCGAGCGCTCGCGCCCAGCCATCCTGTCGCAGGGTTCGCATCCCTCCCTGCATTCCCGCTTTTTTGATCTCCCAGGTGGTTGCCCGCTGATGGGCAAGCTCCCTGACCGCTTCCGTGGTTACCAGCAATTCGTAGATACCGACCCGGCCCCGATAGCCCACATCGCGACATTCGCGACAGCCGCGCGATCGATACATGGGCTGATCGCCAAGCTGTTCCCACGGAAAATCGTCGGGCATTTCTGAACGGTCCGGCCGATACGCCTCCCGGCAGAGCTTGCACAATCGACGCACCAGTCGCTGGGCCATGACCGCTTCCACCGTGCTCGCCACAAGAAATGGCTCGACTCCCATGTCAACCATCCTTGTGTAGGCCCCGGCCGCATCATTGGTGTGCAACGTGCTGAACACAAGGTGTCCGGTCAACGATGCCTGAATCGCGTTCTCGGCGGTTTCCAGGTCGCGAATTTCGCCAATCAACACCACATCCGGGTCATGCCGAAGAATGCTTCGCAGCGATTGGGCAAAGGTCAAGCCGATTTTTGGATGCACCTGAATCTGGTTGATCCCCTCCAGCTGATACTCCACCGGATCTTCCGTGGTGATGATCTTCGTTTCCGGGCTGTTGATCTCGACAAGCGCACTGTAGAGCGTCGTCGTCTTGCCAGACCCCGTAGGACCGGTCACCAGGATGATGCCGTGCGGCAAGCGGATCAGTTTGCTGAAGACATCGTACGTCTCCTTGAACATCCCCAGCTGCTGAAGGTCGAAGACCATGGAACCCTTGTCGAGAATACGCATGACAAGGCCTTCGCCGTGAATCATCGGAATCACGCTGACACGGACATCGATCTCCCGCCCGCGTACCTTTAGCTTGATCCGGCCGTCCTGCGGCAGCCGCTTCTCGGCAATATTCAGCCGCGCCATGATCTTGAGTCGACTGATGATGGCCGCCTGGAAATGATTGATTTCCGGGGGTACCGGCTGCGGATGGAGAATCCCGTCAATCCTGTATCGAATGCTGATCCCCGAGCCCTGAGATTCGATATGGACGTCACTCGCCCGGGACTCGATCGCTTCCAGCAATATTTCGTTCACCAGCCGGACAACGGACGCCTCCTGCGCCATTTCCGATAGCTCGGATCCGTCTGTTTCCAGCTCTTCGAGAAGCTCGACCCCGTCCTGCTCAAGCCGTTGTTCGACCAGACCGCCGACCGTCTCGCCACCGACCCCGAAATGCTTCTTGATCAGCTTGCTGATCTCGGCTCGCTCGGCCAGCACCGGCAAAACCGAAAGCCCCGTCGCCGCACTGACTTCGTCAAGCGGATACAAGTCAAACGGATCGTTCGTGGCGACTATGATCGCCCCGTTCTGCCGGCGGACCGGAAATAACGTCTGCCGAAAAATGATCTTTTGTGGCACCGTCCGCAAAACGGCCATGTCGATTTCCGCTTCGCGAAGATCGACAAACTCCACGCCGAGGGCATCGGCCAGCGCCTTGAGAGCCTCGTTCTCCTGAACGAATCCCAGGTCAATCGCCGCCCGCAGCGGGTTTCCCCCCTTGCTGCGAACGACATCGAGCTGCAGTTCACTCAACAAGCCCCTGGAAAACAGGATCTGTCCGGTTTCGAGTTTTGTAGAAGTCTTGATCACGAATAAAGGGTCCTGGCGGGAATTGTCTCGCTGCGCTCCATGACTTTCAGTCGCGCCAGATTGAAGCAATTCGGCTCAATTAAAGGGCAAGGGTTGCCCAAATTCCGGGAAGGATCTGACGGGTCGCAGTTCATGGGATCGCCTGCATTCGGCCCTGCCGGACTACACAATTAACCCTCGCTTTCCCTTCAGGTTTCGAAAAACCAGCCGATTCAGCCAAGCGCCTCGCAAAAACCACCCGTTCTTGTCTAAATCCCGAACGGAAATATACAAAAACAGGCAACTCAAGGACGGTTTTGTACCAGAATCAACCTGAAATGGACCGATTTCCATTCCCAAACCGCCCATTCGGACCCTGCGCCCCTGAAAAACGCATTTCTTTGATAACAACCAACCCTTTTCATTCCATCGTATCGTCGGACCAGGTTGTGTTGAACAAACCAGCCGACGGGAGTCAGGTTGTGTTGAATAAATCAGCCGATGGGCGGTAGCCCACGATTTTCAGGCCTGCTCAGTCCTGATTCCCCGCACCGAACGCGGCCGCAAGCGCGGTCCGGCTGATTCAAGGCCGTCGTTGCCGCGTTTTTGCCCAACACAACCGGGCCGAGTGAACCCCTGGATCAAGGGATGACCTGAACTGGAATATCGCACAGGTCGGAACCAGAACTAACCGTCGTCTCCATCGCCGGCTTCTCCCGTGGGTCATAACCCCACGACAGGATCAGCGCCATCACCCCTCCAACGCATGATGCGCGGAAAAACGACGCGAAAACAACCACCATAGGCAGATCCTGCATGGCGACCTTTCCAGTTACCCACAAGACGGCCAGAACCCCCGTGGGCCAGACCAACGTTGCAACCAGACCGCCGATTACTCCCGCAAGAAATGTATACGAGCGAGGGCGTTCTCTGCCGAAAACCTTCCATCGCCAGGCAATAAACGCCCCCAGCATGATTGGGGCATAGTAGGCGACTCCATCCGTCAACCACGGTCCGCGCACCGTGGCCAGCAAAAAGACACTCAGCAGAAGTATCGCCAACGAAGCGGATCGAGCGCGATTTGACAGTTTCATTCAGGCTCCTCCTCTCGAATTCTCCCGGGATACAACGACAACAAATAACGATTCGCACGGCTCGACGATCGTTCATTCTTCGTCAATGACCGCCGGGCCTTGTCGATTAGAAGTCGCTTGCAATCCTTTGTCAAATTCTTGCCCGGGCAAACCCCTGGGGCAAATTGCCCCGGAAATCCTGAATCAATACCTTCGGCGAACCTTGGCGATACTCCCAATCTGGTACCCGGGGAACTGCCCCAAAGCCGCATGGGCGGCCTGATCGCTGTCGCGACCGGGCACAACGACGGTTCGCCACACTCCCCCACCACCGACGGGTATCAATTGCACTTCCCACAAATCAAACAGTCCCGAATTGTAAGCCTGCAATTGCAACTGGATTTCAGAAATCCGTCGAACTCGCCAGATATCTGGATCCGCTCGCGGCGGGTAATACCAATAGGTCTGTGCCCTGAGGTTGGTTGATTCCTGCTCCTTTTCTTCCGCCTTTTGAGCGCTGGCCCATCGTTCAAAGGCCGGGTTCAGGATTGCCTGCTCTTCGGCGGAAAAGAAAAACAGGGGAATTCCCAGCCGATCGCCATTTTCGAGTTCAAGCAGCACTCCCTTGCATTCATAGGTTTTTTCCTTCCCCGGTTGCCACGTCAACCATGACTCGAGCTCCCGCTGGTTTTCGAATTTCTTCCCTTCAAAGTGGGAAACGATTTTCGGGACCATCGCCTGGTAGACTTCCGGCAAATTGTCAAATCTTCGATCATTGACGAACGTCTTGCCGAGGTGGCTCCGAACGACCACGTTGCGAACTCCGAAGTCGACAATCGCCCCGGTAACTTTCATTCCATCGCTCAAGATCCACGTCTGCGATTTGCGGGAAGCATCGGGGGCCTGATGGTCTCCTTTCCTTGAATCGAGATATTTCCGGTCCTCGTCGGAAAGATCGGCAACGGCCATCGAGAACAATTCCTCGCCTCGCTGGAGGATGACTTTTGTGTCGTTATGGGTTACGAGTGTCGCGTCAAATTTGTAGTTGCCGCTGGCATCCGACCATTGTCGCACCTCCTCCTGTGCCGTGGCATCACAACAGGCAAACGCGGCGAGCAAAAGGCAGATCCCTGAAAGCATGGACTTTGAAATCTTCGACATCGGACATCACTCCACAAACCGGTTTCCATTGATCGACAGACGTTGTTGAATCTATATGCCTCATGCGACGTTGCGGCAAACTTCCCTGAATCAGCTTCGCAAAAAAAAACCGTATCGGGAAAGCGATTCTTTCCCGATACGGCCTTTAGAGCAGTTCCGCGGGGGAATCAGAAGTCCATTCCATATTTCTGCGTCAATGCCTGCTGCACCTGTCGACGGTCCGTGTCAAGTTCGGCAAACAGCCCAACGATCGATTTGATCGCCTCGGATTTCTCCTTGCGCTGCGCCTGGCGTCGAATTCGCGAGCCATCCCCCCAATTGGTTCCTTCACCCCAACCGGCGGTGCCATAGCCATATCCCCCTCCCCAGCTGGCGCTGACTCCCCATCCACCACCGCTCCGGGTGCCGGAGGCCAGCATCTCTTGATTGACTTCCTTTGCCGTCTGGTTGGTGTTTCGCAATCCGTTCGCAGAATCGCGAAGTGTTTGCGAAACAGCGTTTCCGTAGGAAACTGCGACCTCATCAATGTCCAGGATCGACAAACCATCAATCTTGTTGGCGTAGTTATCGAGCCACTTGGCGTTCTCGAGATAGGCCGAGGCCGGAGTGATCTTTGCCTTGACTTCGTCGTAGAACGAGTTGACCGTGTCAAAATACCTCTTGGTCATGCTACCCGGCGTATCGGCATTCATGGATTCAGAGGCCGATACATAGGGCTTTTCGTCAAACCGCGGAACATTGATCAGGCTCAGAATTTTCCGCAGGCTGGGGGTCGACAGATTGCCGGACAACTTGATCTGGTTGGCGCTGGTTGTCACCTTCCACGACTCGAATTCCTCGAGTTGCATGCCAGTCCTGGCTAGCACAGCCTGGGCAATTTCGGATGCAACCGGCCCGAGGTTGCTGATGTCGTCTGCAAAATCAATCTTGATCGCTCCGAATACCTTTTCAGATACTGTTACGCCAAGAGTAAACCCTCTCATCGATGCAATCTGTGCCGAAACCTTTTTTGCATCCATGTTGTTGCTGTTCACCAAATCCATCGATTTGATTTTTTCGTAAACTCGATTGCGGCTTACGAAATTCGACAAGTCAAAAGCCATGATGATGGAAGCATGCTCATCGGCGAATTTGGCACCTTCTTCCAGGTACGGCTTCACCTGGGTCGCCGACTTTTTCAGATCGGAAAGCCACTTGCCAAAATATGAACGGTCTCCCGGCCGCAAACCGACAACCAATGTGTCGCTGTCGCGCCGGACAAAGGCACCGGCTTTCGTCTCGATAAATTCCTGCCCGGCAATTTCATCGACCATGCCATCGGTTTTCGCGCGGATTTCGCCCACGGCAGGCACCTTGTCCATGGTCATCATAAGAACGGTCTCTTTGGGATGAAAATCCTCGAAATCCATAACTGCGCCCATCATTACGACCTTGGCAAGCTCGGGAACGAACATCAGGCCGCTGGCCGTCTGTCCTGCGTACGTGGTTGCCCATTTCTCGCGCATCGCAATCGGGCTTTGCGAAATCTGCTGCACATTGACAGCCATTATCGAATTCACGTTTCCGGGCAACTTCCTGGTCAGGTCCACAAACGTTGAATCCTGGGCATTGCCAGCCTGAATTGCCAAGAGGCAAGATGCCCCAAATACAAACAGGTATTTGGAAAGCCTCAATAGAAGTTGCTTCATTAGTCCAATCTCCAGATGAATTTGATTTGTAACCGGCATGTTCGTACGACTGCCATCAGGGTAGATGCGTTTGTTTTCAACAGATTCGGCTGAATCCTTCATTGGTACGTTTGCACCAATCGGCCGCCGAACGCTCCAGACATCCTGACACGGGAACGCGACACGGACCTTATTCTAACCCGCCAAAAATGGGAAGCAAATACATGCCAACAAGCCATTTTTCCTGCCCGTCTTGCCTGACCGGAAAGGATTTACCTTTCGCACGTTTCGCCGATTGTTCGGCCCCACGTGACTTGTGACGGAAATGGGCAGATTTGTCATGAATTCGTCACATGGGAGGCGGATGGTATCGAAAGCGGGCGCCGGTGTGCCGAAAAGCACAATTCAGGCATCCGCCCATTGCCGCGCATTGCCCCTCTTTGACCTGACCATGGCAGGGCTCTTGAACGAAGTCGCACTTGTTACAATTGGAGCAGCATTGCCGAGCCAAATCCTGGGGGAGGGTGGACCATGAGTTTCCTGAATCAACGGCGGGGGTCGCAAGTCGTCGCGTCGGCGCGGCTTGTCGTCAGCCAACGGTTGCATGGACTCTGGTGGTATTTTCTTTTGCGCGGCCTCCTGGCAATTGCCCTTGCGGCCTGCGCCCTGTTCTGGCCGCAACGAACCATTGAATTGATGGTCAAGATCCTCGGCGTGTACTTTATCGTTGACGGGGCGGCAGGGTTTCTCGCGCACTTGCGAACCGAAGGCAAACGGCCTTTCCCGATTCACGCGATCGTTTGTGTGATCCTCGGACTGGTGCTTCTTTTCTGGTCGGGCGTGAGCGTCAAGGTGTTTCTGGTCCTGACAGGACTTTGGGCCGTACTGCTCGGATTGGATCTTCTCTATACAAGCTGGAGCGCGGATTCCCGCGACGGCAACCGGGCTTCCGTCGGTGTTTCCGGCTTGCTGATCGCGCTTGCCGGGATCGTCCTGGCAGCCTGGCCGACAACAGGAGTCGTCACCGTGTCATGGCTCATCGGATTATGTGCACTCGCCATCGGACTGCTGCTCATTTTTGTGGCGGCACGCCTCAAACGGGCCCGAAAAATGGTCGACGGGCTCGCTGCCGAACCCCGCTAGAACGAGATTCGTCGATTGATCTCGCGGCAACAGGGGTGAAGAACGAAACGAGCAAGGACGTTTGGTCCGTTGGGCGGGCTCCATCAACCCGTTCTCACTGATCCGATGCCGGGGCCCGGCGCAATCCCGTGGATGCGGCGCGGTCCAGGTTCATGGCTTGCCACTTTTGGTTGTCAACGATTCGTCGAGAAGTTGATAGCTAACCTCCATTCCCTCGGTCATGCCACTGGCAATTCCGGCGTCGCGATCTTCTTTCGATGCAAATGCAATGGTTGTTGTGACCAGCGTTTTCCCGTCCTCCTCATGGAACTCGACCGTTATAATCGTCGGGTTTTCCCCCAGGTAAATGCCAAGGTCTCCCGGATCATAGACCTGCGTATGCATGATTTTGCGATTTGCGACAAGCTCCAGGAATTCGCCACAAAAACCGAACTCGTTTCCTGTTGCTGCCTCCTGCCATCGCCAGCGATACAACCCCCCTATCCGCACATCCATTTCACACACGTGCATCGACCAGCCGGGAAGGCCAGGACACCATCGCCTGAGCAGTTCGGGCTCTGTGTACGCATCCCAAACGAGATTTACAGGCGCTGCGAACGATCGTTTGACGACAACACTGGTGTCGTCCGGCGTGCTTGTTTGCGAGGGTTTCATTTTTTTTCCCCAGTTCGTGTTTGTTGGAGTTCCAGCAGTAACTTGTCGAGTCGCCGGTAGTTGCCTTCGAATACCGACTGCAGCTGTTCAAGCCAGTCCCCGATCCGCTCCAGCTCTTTCGAACGCAAACGGCAAACGCGGGTTTGCGCGACGCGCGTTCGTGAAATCCAGCCAGCGTTTTCAAGCACATTCAGATGCGATGTGATCGTTGGCTGCGTTAACTGGAACAGATCGACCAGCTCGGAAACGGTGGCCTCGCTTCGCGCAAGGTGCACGACGATTCCAAGGCGCGTTGGATCAGCTAATGCGGCAAAACTCTGGCTCAGGCTTCCCATGCATATAGATTATCGTCTATATTGACCGTCGTCAATACGCCCTTTGGCGAACGAATTAAAAAAACAGGTATTTTTTTCCCGGGACAGGGCACTAGTTGGCGAACGGCGAATCGGGAAAGACAATGCGTCTCGGCCGACCGTTCAGGAAGCCCTCCCAGTGCAGCAGCCACATCCCAATACCTGCCGCCCCCTGCATGAAACCCGTCTGGGCCAGCAAAAGGTCCGGCCGCACGCGATGTTCCGAATGAACCCAGCGCGTTCCCTGATCGTCTGTCGTGGCACGCGCCAGAATGTCGTCAGTAAACTGTTGTGCAAGCTCGCGGTAACGATCATTGCCGGTCGCCCCGTGCATTTGCAGGCAAAAATCTGCTATGCCGGCATTACCACAACATTGTCCGACATTGTTCCAGAAGCCGGGCAATCGTTCCCCGGGAATTCCACTTCGCAGAATCGACTCGCCGCACTGGCCCGTCAGCTCGCGCCACGTCTTGTCGCCCGTTGCCTGAAACAGGCGATGGAACAGGCGGCTTGTTCCTTCAGGACCGTGGCACCATCCCAGATAATAAAACGGTCCTTCGGCAGGTTCGTGATGAAAAACCAGGAAACCGCCGTTCTCCCTGTTGGCAACGCCGATAAGGTATTTCGCGCCAGCCAGCGCCGGTTCGAGGAATCGGCTTTCCCTTGTCTCCAGATAAAGTGACGCCAGGAAATACGCAACTCCCGCGGTTCCGTGCGAAAAATTCGGCATCAATCGATCGAATTCCGGGTCCATCGCGCATTTGACCCCTCCCAAATCCGGTTTACCCAGCTCGCTCAACCGCCGGCCAGCGGAAGCCGCCAACTCGCGGCATGATTCGTCCTGGAATTCACGTGCCGCATAAAGCAGGAACAATCCGATTCCCGCCGATCCGCTAATGATGTCCGTCGTCTCGTTCCATTCAACACCAGTGCCAGCCGGTTTTGCGCGATCCTTGAGCAATTGAATGGTTTGCAAAGCCCCTTCGCGATATTTTTCCTCCGCCGTTGACTTGAAAGTTTCGGTCAGCGCAAAGCCGATGCCGGCAACGCCTGTATAAAGCCCGGTAGGCAATTCCTGGTCGAGCTGGGTAAGCAAGAAATCTGCTCCCTTCCGCGCATCGGCGAGATACTGTTCGTCGCCGGTTGCATGGTGCAACTCCAGGAAAAACAGGACGACACCCGCCGCGCCGGAATAAAGTGTTGGATCAACTTTTGAACGGTCGTCGGCAACCGCAGGCCAAACATGTGCCCCGCCGGCCGTGAATTCCGTCGAGCGAATCCAGTCGGCCACCCGTTTCGCTGCCGCATGGCTCCCGGAGTCCACCTGTCGAGTTTCCTGGCGGACATCGTCGACTTGAATCGCAAGCGCAATCGATCCGGTCAAGGCCATCACCAGAAAGGAAGCGGTTGCTATTACCAGCGTTCTTTCAATCAATTCTTGTCCTGATTTCATTTCCCAATCTTTCCATTCGTCGGACACGTCGTTCATTCCCAACAACGATACTCCCGATTACGGCGACCTGGATTCGGTAAATCGGGGATAAACCACGAATCTCACGAATAACACGAATCGGCAAGCGCAGAATTGAAATTGAGGACAACAAGAACAAGCAAAGGTCAGGCAAGTTTGCCGATTGGGTTCCCTGATATTCAGGCCCAACTCCTGAATCACCTTTCCCATTCGTTCGATTCGTCGGATTCGTGGTTCTCTTCCCACGTAAATATGCCTGCCCTTTTAAGCATTCTTCCTGGGGCATTGGCCTACGCCGCTTCAGTTCGTCCTCCTCAGCACCTCCAGTTTCCGCATGTCTGCAACGATGAGCCGCCAACAATCCTTGTCGATAAACACGTTGCCGCACTCGCACCCAATATTGTCGTCAGGAACTGACGGGATCATCTTGCCGCAGTCTGTACATCGATACCAGATATCGTCGTCTTTCGGAACGATCGCCATGTCGTCGTACTCGTTTCCAACCAATTCGTAGTCGTCTTCAATCATCGAATTACCTCTAGAAAACCGTTATCGATTAGCCATTTGACCGTCTGGCCGGGCAGGAACTGCGTTGCTCCTCCCTCTGCGCCGAAGTCGGGTACACCAGCGGCAGGTCCAACCTGAGAGTCAAACGGTTTGAGCACGCGATACTGTGTGTACGGCAGGCTTTCAGTGCCTGGAGCCATGCCGCGAGCGGAAATTGGCGAACCCGGCTCACCGAGGAAACGACCACTCGAGCTGCCGAAACGGTCGAGAATTCTTCCCGGCCAAACTGTCTGTCGCGTGCTGCTTGCGAATCCAGCGTTCGAGGGCCACGGCAGGTTTCGTGCGGCAACGAATCTGCCAGTAGCTACGTCACGGTACCTGCCAGCCCCGGCGTCAAAGACATATTTCGCTGCACTAACTGGCGCATTATTCGGCATTCTACTGCCGCCAACGGGCATTCTCAAGGCGCCGACTTCATCCGCAAGGAATCGAACCGTTGCCCGGTCCGCCGGTGAAGCTGGACGAAACTTGTTGGCAACGGCGGTTCCTACGACGGTTGATATCGCAAAACAGGCCGTATCAACCACCAGCTGCGTTTCACTGACTTGACCCCGGGCTACTTGCCCTATGTAGCTGACGGTCATTCCAACCGAGGCAAAAAGGGCAACTCGCCGAACAGTAGCGCTGCCATGCAATGCGTATCCCATTGCATAGCCAAACACTGCCTGAGCGGCACCATAATATTCAGGATTCTCATACCCCGCAAAATGAGCACTCAGGAATCCGCATGCAAAACTCAGGCTTCCGGTATTGATGCCACTTGCAAGGCGAAGGTCCAGCTGAATGGCGGCCGCGGTCGCGACGACTGAGGTCAGTCCAGTCGGATCCACAAACGTCAGCGGACTGTTCCCGACGTAGCGATTTTGATTCACATCACCAGCGGCAAAGCCGATCGGGTCTTCGCTGATGAATCGGCCATTCAAGGCGTCGTAGAACCGGGCGCGATAGTAATAAAGCCCCAGCTCCGACATCCATTCGCGACCCGTGAACTTGAAACGATCGCCAGCCGCGGCATTGCTCTCCGAAAGTATGTTCCCGAAACTGTCGTACTCGATGTGATCGATCACATTGCCGGCGGAATCGACGACATCCCGTATGCTGCCAAGATGATCGGTCAGGTACCAGGCCGTGCCGTCACCGGGTCGCCATCGCGCGATGTTGCTGTCGACCCGTTCTCCGAACAGGTAGCGGGCAATGACATTCCCGGCGCCGTCGAAATCGGCCCAGGCATTTTCTCCATCGTAGACGGTCCATGTCGTGACCGGGGCGTTTGATGCGGCGCCATCCCCGTCGACTGTCCTGCGGATCATCCGGTCGAACAGATCATAGGTGTAAGAGGATCCGGCCAGAATAATTCCGCCCGCAGAATATGTCGTCGCACCGGTCATCCGGTTGCGATGATCAAATTCGTATACGGTGTACTTGCCGGTCGCAATTTCCGTCTTGCGGACCAGGTTTCCCTCAAAGTCATACTCGAAATCGAACTCGCCGTCGGAAAGCAGCCTGTTATTCGGGCCGATGAGATTGTTGCCGTCGATCCGGTTGCCGTTGGCGTCATACGCATAAATCTCATCGGGCCGGGTCGCGTTATCTGCGCTGGTCAGCTGGCCCAGCTCGTCGTAGAGGTAGCTGGAAGCCTGCCCGTTGACGATCTGACCGACCATCTGGCTGGCGGCGTCGAAGTCGAAATCGTAATTGGCGATCAGCGAACTGGCTCCGCTGAAGTGACTGATTTCCCGGATGCGGCCCAATGCATCAAACGACTGCGCCGTGGTACCGGTGAGAACGGTAGCGGCCAGGTCGGCGAAGCGGCTGATACCGGCAAGCTGTCCCCGGCCGTTGTAGCTGAAATCAACCCGCGCCGGATCGATTCCACCCCCCGACCATTGCAGCCCTCGCAGCAAATTCCGCGAATCGAAGTCCGCCTCGACCTGCACACCGAAACTGTCGCGTACTTTCGTCCTGTTCCCGGCTGCGTCCCATTCGTACTCGAAACTGATTTGCGGGCCAATCGTTCCGCCGTTGCCGGATACGAGAACACGATCGAGAAGGTCATATTGCCACGACCAGGCACTTTCATCGCTGCTGGCGGAAAGCAGATTGTCGCTGGCGTCGTAGGCGTAAACGATGGTTTCAACAACGCCACCGCCGGTTTCGCGCCAGATTTCCCCGGTCAACCGATCGAGCAGATCATGGCTGAACTCGGTGATCCTGCCGAGCCGGTCAATGCTGCGTGTCAGATTGCCGACTTCGTCATACTCGAATTGCGAGAAATTCCCCAGCGGATCGATTCGCCGCTCAACCTGATTTCGGTCGTTGTAATGGTAGCGGGTGACATTCCCGAGCGGGTCTGAAACGCTGAGCAGATTCCCGATCGCGTCAAAGTCGAATGCTGTGGTCTTGTTGTCCGGATCGATCGTTGCGATCGCGCGATCGAGATCGTCGTAAAGCGTTCGCGAAACTCTGCCCAGGGGATCGGTCACAGAAATCTGGTTGCCAACATCATCATAAGCGAACGACGTGATCCCGCCCAGGGCATCCGTCGTCGACACGAGCATGTTGTTCGCGTCGTATGCGTAATGTGTGACTTCGCCGGCTTGATCCGTGTAGCGAATCATCCGGCTTGCCGCATCGTAACCCCACTCGCGGCTGAAGCCGGCGGCATCCGTCTCGCGAATTTGACGGTGCCTCGAGTCATATTCCGTGCTGGTGGTGTTGCCGAGCGGATCGGTGTAAGAGACAACGTTTCCGTGATGGTCGTAAACCCAGGATTCAATTCCGCCAAGGGGATCGGTCGACTTGAGCAACCGTCCGACCGCGTCGTATTCGAATTGAGTGACGCCGCCGCGGGCATCGTCGATACGGATCAGGTTCTCGCGCAGGTCGTATCCAAAGGAAACCACCTGGCCAAGCGCATCAGTCCTGGAGATCAGGAGATCGAG